>Ga0335072_10002171_pt1 | contig 30912 bp, 29 predicted proteins | sample Lox_Sample_21_FD_206725 | JGI IMG/M metagenome (GOLD analysis project Ga0335072, IMG submission 206725) | Soil microbial communities from Loxahatchee National Wildlife Refuge, Florida, United States - Lox_Sample_2.1 | ecosystem: Environmental > Terrestrial > Soil > Wetlands | place: USA...
TGAATCGCCGCTTTGCTTGCGTGGCTTGCGTCTTTTTCACGATAAAATACGAAACGCGGCGTATAGTTATTCCGGGGCTTAGCGGGGTTGGATGAGGAAAGAAGATGCTGTTTGTTAGGCCTGTTCATACAGAAGAAGCACTGCTAGAATTGAACAGCCTTGCCGAGGGCTCACACGACGTTGAGGTAGATTGCTGTGCACCAGAGCGTTTGTCGACATTTCATCATTGTAGGTTTTTCACTCGGCTTTCTATTTTAGAAAATGTGTTTTAAACGTCTTTTTTCCATACAAAACGGCCACTTGTTTCGAATCGCACAGCGCTGGCTGCGTCAGATGCTTTAGCGTCTTGCAAGGTCACTTGAATCCGCGCTTGCCGCGACAACTTTTAGCTACAGTTCTCCTACGCCTTTCCTTACTATATCGTTCCTCTTGAAATCTGCAGCGCACTCTCTACACCTTGCCTTCACTGTAACTTCCTCACTATAACTTCCTCAAATTGCATTATCTACTTCCCTGCGACTTACCCTGGTGTTGTTGGTGCTGGTGGCAGGCGGCGGTCGTCAGTCGCGTCGGGGGCGTCTGGTGGATTCGGAAGAAGTGACAGCATGTCTTACCCAGGCTATGGAGCTGGGTCGACGCGCAATATCGACCCGTCGAGGTGAGCGGTGACAATAGCCTACATGAATAAACTATCCGTTGGGCCAACCTTAACGCTCTCCAGGTCGGAGTCGGATTTGGCAATCAATATTCGAAAGGCTACGAGTATAGGTAGGTCTGCAAACCAAGGTCGTCTGATTCTCGGCTGACAGGTGAAATTTACAGAGGAGACTGCTCCGAAACGTACGTCCTCGATTAGAGACCATTTCCCCGTCCTCTCCCAAAGCCATTGCTGCGGCCTAACAAAGCTTACGCATCATCAGGCAAACATGTCAGGAGTTGTATCGTCTACACATGGGACCACAAGTCGTCGACATCTTTCTGGGCGGGGATGAAAGTGTAGGTATGGTCTTCCAACGCGACGGCGGAGTCTGACGAAAGCATCTCACAGGCAGCCGGTGATGGCGGATGAAGTGCAGACCTTCAAGGCTCTTATAACGATACACAAAGTTTTGCAAGAGGGCCACCCTGTGTCCGTGAAAGAAGCGCAACAAAATGTCAACTGGATCGAGAGCTTGGCCCGAGGGGTGTCTGGCGAAGGCCTTAGAGGTACGTGTTCTCCGCTCGACATCTGCTCCAGCGAACAAAGGTTCTTGCAGACTCGATACGGCCGTTTTCATAAATTTGCCACAGCTAGACGAGTGCTAACCCAGCAAAAGGCTACGGACCTCTCATTCGGGAGTATGTCTTCTTTTTGCTCGCTAAACTTGCATTTCATCGTCAACATCCAGAGTTCAATGGGCTCTTTGAATACGAAGAGTACATTAGTCTAAAGTCGATCAACGATCCTAATGAAGGGTGAGTTAGCTAGCTGGCGTTTTGTGGACCAATGCAGCACAACTACTAATTATTTTGTCAGCTACGAAACGATCTCCGACCTCATGACTCTTCAAGATCAGATAGATGCCTTTCAAAAGCTTATATTCTCCCACTTCCGAGGTGGCGCAAACAATGAGTGTAGAATTGCGGCTTTAGTGCCGCTGGTACAGGAGAGCTATGGCATTTACAAATTCATAACCAGCATGTTGAGAGCCATGCATACGAGTATGCTCGTCCAATCGACAGTTTTACTATCCGCTAACAATCTTTAGCTACTGGAGACGATGATGCGTTGGAGCCGCTCCGTGCCCGCTATGATGGTCAGCACTATCGATTGGTCAAATTTTACTACGAGTGTTCGAATCTTCGGTACCTCACGAGTCTGATCACTGTTCCCAAACTTCCACAAGAACCACCGAACCTTCTTTCGGATGATGAAAAGCCCGCCTTGCCGAAGCGGCCGGCAAAGGAGGTGGAGAAACCACCCTCTCCAATACCAAAACGAGCTGCGTCTCCGGATCCAAAGCCAATCGACGACTTCTGGACACAAGAAGCAAAGAGACAACAAGATGAGTATGAGGCGCAGCAGAGACAGTTACAGCAACAATATGAAGAACAGCAGCGACAACAGATGCTCGCACAACAGCAAGCTCAGCGTGAATTTGAGGAGCAACAAAGACTGCAGGCTGAGCAGCAGAGACTGGCGCAAGAGCAACTGATGGCCCAGCAATACCAGGCACAAACACAAGGTAGACTGGCGGAGCTCGAAAGGGAAAATCTAAATGCTCGGGCACAGTACGAGCGAGACCAGCTCATGCTGCAACAATATGATCGTCGCATGAAGGACCTCGAAGAGCAGCTGAGTCAACTCAATTCGAATTTCCAGCTGCAGAACCAGTCCAAGGACGATCAGATCCGAGCTCTACAGGAGCAGGTCAACACATGGCGAAGCAAGTACGAAGCCCTCGCGAAGCTGTACTCGCAGCTTCGCCAAGAGCACCTTGATCTTTTGCAGACAACCAAATCTCTCAAATTGAAGGCCAACTCGGCCCAGGAAGCAATTGACAGGCGCGAACGCCTAGAACGCGAAATGAAGACAAAGAACCTTGAACTGGCAGACATGATACGAGAGCGAGATCGAGCATTGCATGAGAAAGACCGGACCCAAGGCAGCCACCGAGAAGAGCTGGATAAGCTTAAGCGTGAATTAAGATTGGCTTTGGAGAGAGCCGAAGACGCTGAGAAATCCAAGGGTTCAGAATTGTCTTCGATGCTCGCCAAATACAATCGGGAGATGGCAGATCTTGAGGAAGCGCTCCGGAACAAGACTCGCACTCTAGACGATATTCGTTTGAAGCATAGTGAGCGAAACGAAGATCACGACGCACAGCTGAAAGAGAAGGATGACGAGATAGAAATCTACAAGTCTGGAATGGAGCAAGCACTGGAAGAGCTGGAAGAGCTTAAGCTCGGCCATGGCGAAACGGATGGCGCCCTTGACGGTGCAATCGACACCGTCATCCAGAGCAACATTGCTAAAATCAACGACATCATTGATTCAGTTCTACAAAGTGGAGTACAACGAGTGGACGACGCTATCTACGAGTTGGACTCATCCATGCAGGCGGGAAACCAGAATGCCACAGCTCCATACGTACTCTCGCAAATCGAGAAAGCATCGTCGAGTGCTACTGAGTTTTCGACGGCGTTCAACAATTTCATCGCAGACGGTCCGAACAGCCCTCACGCAGAGATCATCCGAACAGTATCTGTTTTCGCTGCGTCTATCGCGGACGTACTGTCAAATACAAAGGGTTTAACGCGGTTTGCTACGGAAGAAAAGAAGAGTGACCAGCTCATTAATGCTGCAAGGCAATCCGCATCTTCGACCATCACTTTCTTTCGGAATCTCCAATCGTTCAGAATGGAAGGCCTGGAACCTATGCAGAAGAGTGACATTGTGATCAACAACAATCATGAAGTACTAATGAACCTGCAGAAGTTGTCGAAACTCGCCGATGCCTTTGCACCGAAGGGCAGCAAACTCGACACCAAGGGAGACCTTGGGGACCTGGTCGACCAGGAGTTGACAAAAGCAGCCAACGCCATCGAAGCTGCGGCGGCACGTCTCAATAAGATGTCAAAGAAGCCTCGTGACGGCTACTCAACCTATGAGCTGAGGATCAATGACATGATTCTGGGGGCGGCCCTTGCCGTAACTAACGCCATCGCTCAACTCATTAAAGCAGCGACCGCCTCCCAACAGGAAATTGTCAAAGAAGGCCGAGGCTCATCCTCACGTACTGCGTTTTACAAGAAGAATAATCGCTGGACTGAAGGTCTAATCTCTGCAGCGAAGGCTGTGGCAACGTCAACCAACACACTCATCGAGACCGCCGATGGCGTGATATCCGGTCGCAATAGTCCTGAACAGCTAATTGTGGCTTCGAACGATGTTGCAGCCAGCACGGCACAGCTTGTCGCTGCAAGTAGAGTGAAGGCAACATTTATGAGCAAGACTCAAGACAACCTCGAGCAGGCGAGTAAGGCTGTAGGAAGTGCTTGTCGGACATTGGTGCGACAGGTACAGGAAGTCATTCAACAGAGGAATCGGGATGAAGGCGAGAATGTGGACTATGCTAGTTTGAGCGGGCATGAGTTTAAGATCAGGGAGATGGAACAACAGGTACGTTTTCCAACTGGAAACAGAGTCTTGGGAACAGAGTCTTTGGAACAGATGCTGACGAGTTTAATAAATCAGGTCGAGATCCTCAAGCTCAAGAACAGTCTTGAAGCAGCACAGGCAAGACTTGGCGAGATGCGCAAGATCTCCTATCGCGACGACTAATTTGTGTAAGCGGAAGAGATCACAAGGCGTAGGAAAGCTAGGCCGTTATCTTTGATAGGCCGGTGTATAATGCTTCCATTTTGAGTCTTTCAAAAGCATTGTGTATCACTACTATCAGCCAGAAGTCATGATGATGATGAAGCGTTTGCGCCAAAACGCCGCCCGCTCTTGGACTGGATCTCAAATGCATCCGAACACCTTAGATCTCGAAGTTGACGTAGTCGGAAATGTCAAATGGATCAAAATCATCCTGAACCATGCCTGGATTGAAGCCTAAGGCCGGCTGCTGGATGTCTGGATGAAAGTGCAGGGTATATGGATATTGACTCGGGTATGCCTCCAGCGCCCCTTGCTGCTCTGCAATGACTGTGCCAATGGAAGGATTATAGTCGGATCGAGTACTTGCATTGACATGCTCCCTAGCCCCAACGAGAGATGTATGCGGTGCCAGCTGGACCTTCAACCAGTCAGCAAAGATCTTCTGATGCTTCTCGATCACTTACCGAAGCGTTCGGGGAGGCTGCGAAGGACATTGCCATTGCGTTGCCATTGCTACCGCGACGAGCAGACCGCTTAGGACGAACAAGTAGGCCAATTTGATAGCAGTGGTTGACAATATCACGGACGGACAGGTTTGATGTCAAGGGCACGTTCTGCTTTTCGGCCGCTGAGCTGTTCTTCGCAAGGTGAACCTGTCCGTCACTATCGGCTGCCAACGTCCACCCCATGGTCGCGAAGTATTGGTCGGCGGGAATGACACCAAGGAGACCTGTGACATTCTTCAAGAAGCCTTCGAGTGTGATCTGACCCATGTGGTTGTCACGAAGCTCAGAGTATGCCTTGGCGGCGATGGCCCAGAAGTGCTTCCAATGATCCTGTTCCCAGAGGGTACGGATGAGCCCGGACTTCGTCTTCTGCGTCAAGCCAGGAAGCTGTGATGAGTAATATGCTGTTGATTGAATCAGCCGAGCACCTTCTCTACCAAGATTGCAAGAACTTACATCGGAAGGCCATGAAAGCGTTGAGAGGTCTCAGTTTGCTTCTCTCAACTCTGACCTCCTTGATCTTGGCGCGAGCTGCTCTCTTGTCTCGGCGAACTGGGCTGCTAGTTGCCAGAGTCATGAGACCATGTTCGTTCAGTTGAGGAGTGCTTGTCGCCGTGGTCACTCTGGTTGTGACAATGGCAGTTGCGCAAAGCTGCTGAGTGAAGTTACTCATCTGAGCTGGGGTGAGGCTTGTCAGGAGGGTATTAAAAGCGTGGTGGACCACCTCAAGGTTGCTGACGTTCGCAGACATTTTGCTTTGTGTCTCGAAGGTTATGTGATTGGTGGAACAAGATCTCAGGCTTGCTTTTAGTTGGTATGGTTGAAGCTGACGAAAGAAGATGTTGGGCGAAGAGGCTGGCGGAAAAGTTGGGAATAGTCTTGGGCTTCATTGGCAAATTTTGTGGTTCTTCAGCTAAGTTTAAGTGAATTTGTAGTTCATGGTGTCTGGGTTCCAGAGATTTTTCTCAGTGTTCAGCCGCATTCCTTTCACCAGCCTCAGTCTCACTTTCTTCACTCTGGCCCAAGCGTTGACTCTGGTGACAATGCTATTGTTCGTTCTTTAATGCAGTAGAATCTTTCACTTCAATTAGCGTTCACTGTCGGGAAGCATATCCAAGAGCCCAGTGGTTGTTTCACGCTGTTGGCAGTTTATATCAAATGCCTTCTTCAATTTTCACTCGTAATTCAGTTTGCGTACCTGGTGTAACTAATCAGATACCCACCGAAACGCACTCGTATACCTCGAAGTATGGCACGCTGCGACACGGAGCCCAAAGCTCAACTGCTAAAGTCGAGTTCGATTCTGGGCTCCTTGTCCGAAGTATCCCACCGGGGAGCTGTTGATGGTAAGTTAGTGGCCATTCCTTTGAGCACCCTCACTGGGCGAGCTGACCTTTCTTGCGATAGTCGCCGGATGCGTCCAATCCGTGTGCAGCACGGAATTTCTCCTCACGCTGGCCATGGAATTCATCAAGACCAGAGCCTATAGCATGGTGATAGTCGTTGCGGAAGTGAAGGACGAGGAGCAGATTGCGCGACTTAGATTCCTGATCCGTGAACTACAAAGATTGATAGAGTATCCTCGGCTCTTTCGAACCGCCAATATCAAAGCACGCTTCTTTGCACTTCTAGGGGCTGATTCTCGGGTGCAATTCGGGAAAGCGTGCACCAACCTGCTTCTCGAAGCAGAGATGCGCAAAATCATGCGCTCTTCGCACAAGAATGAAACACGCAAGTCCTACGTTGATGGAAGCAGAAATTGGGAAAACTTCTTATTCGATGGCGCTCCAGGGACGCTATATCGAGTTACTCAAACCATTCCAAAGTCTGTCTTCCAGGTGATACCAGCCGTCGGAATGCGTATAGTCGCAGATTTTGAGCGCGAGGAGGCGGAGATTGTACGCTTTGTGGAACAGGTAAGTCTTCACGTCTTGCCCTGCCTTTCGCCAGTAGCAGGGGCTGACGGCCCTAGTCTCAAGTACCGCTGGACGTGAAAACAGCAAAAACTACACTTTTGGTCAACTTTGTGAGTGTTGTCTTTCTCTGGAGGCCAAACATTTTTACTCATCTGCCCAGGATAAACCAACTCCACGGGAAGAGGTTATTCCTGAAATAAAATTGCCTCAACAGGGCCAAACCACCGCAATCCAACCAAATCCTTTTGCAGAGGTGAACTTTCAGTTTCTCACGCGGAGCATAGCCACTGACTTACTTAGCACTTGCGAATACGCTTGAGCCTGACAACTTCGGCTGCCACGCCTTTGGAAGAGTTCTCCTCACTCATCAGTATGAATGGCTTCAAGTTCTCATGATCTGAGCTGACAGGCATTTCAGATCGGTTGGAGCAGCCTCCTCCGCCTCCTCAGGCACCGGTACAAGTCCTCAACGCTCCAAATGTGTTTCCAGTCTTTGCCTTGAGATCGTGGCAGCCTCCTACCAAGTTGCAAGATCTCCGCTTCATGAGGTAACCTTGACTAGTCGCAACAAGCCTTGCCTAGGATTGAATCATGCTCGAAATCAGGATTGGATTACGTTCATTAAGCAATATTGCACAATACAAACAGCATCTTCCCTGTTGTTCGCCCAAACACCAGACTTCACAGTGTCCCTTTCTCAACATCTATCAGCCTTTCTCTAACCATGGAACGAAAACGAAAGTCAGAGATTGTCGTACACCAAACCCCCAGCACAGCGAATTCGGCAACGCCATTGGCCTTTCTTTTCGAGTCTACGAAATTCCGTCCTACTGGACCAGCAAGCAAGCAAATCAAGCTTCCTGTTCTTTAGCTACACCAGACCACACTACACTACATCAATGGTCCTTTTCATTCACCAGCACTAGCACAAAGGCATAGTACGGAGAAAGGACTAGGACGCCTCAATCGACTCTCCATGGCAAGGGATGGGGGAAGGCAGGAAGCTGGCAAGAGGCCAAGGGATGCCGAGAAGTAATGCCACGAGCAGAACTAGAGAGATATCATGACATGTCACTGCCGACTTGTTTACTTCGAATTGCGATTCGCAAGTACGATAGATAGCATGATTGAAAAGTCCAAGAATCCAACACTGCCCAATACCACTTCATATATGTGAACGACGTGACTACGGAAGGTGCCGCAAGGGTGCTTGAACATTCAAGGGCCCCTTGGGGCGAGCAGCTGCCACGCACATCAAAGTTCACGTTTAGGCTCAACTAGCTCTCTGAGAATTTTGAGCTCTTGGTCGCAGTCTGGTAATGTTGTGCGTTAGGGTAGGGCGCTTTGGTTGTCATGAGTGACGTGTACTAATTAGAGGGTATGTATGGAAAGGGTGAAAATGATTCTTGCATTGGAGGTCTGCCTGCCTTAATATTTCGATCTTACCGTCCTTCCTTCTCTTCGAGGCCCCAATAAACGCAGATCCTGGAAAGAGATCTGGGGTCGAGGGAGTTGCCTGCTCCACGAGAGCTATGGATGATCTGTGGAGGAAGCTTATGCCAGCCATGTCCCAGTCATTTGTGGCTCATCTCAGTGGTAATGCTGCACTTGTTGAGTGCCCAGCTTCATCCTAGTAGACAGCCGTGATTTGCCGGCAGATACCAGGAGATGCTTAATACCGGTCGCGCGGACAAGCTAGACGGTCTAGCTGTTGATGCGTGGTTGGAGCACGTTCGTTGGGAACCCAATGTAGAGTGGATGCCGTCGACCTCAAACGCATCAATCATTTCCATTGCCAGTCCAGTCACTCGCCCAGATGAAAGTGTTGCACCGCCATTGAGTATTCTTCTCTTTGTTCCCGCTTGGACCGAGGGGTCTAGCACACATCCAGAATGATCGTCCACAGTTAATGCCAGGCTTTTTGGTGAGCATGGTCTTGCAAGGTTCGCCGTGTTCACATTTCGGAGAAATGCGCTTGGAAAAGAGCTTTCCCCAGCTTTGCTTGGATGCTTCGGCGCTTGCTTCATCGATTGTGGACCATAAACTCGAGTCGCCAGTCTCTCCTTGTGAAGTGTAATCTGGCTTCGCAGACGTGGCCTCGCTGACACTGTCCTGGCTGTCATTCGTCGCTACCACCATAGACGTGGGCTGTAGAGGAACTTCACTGGCCGTATCAGTGTGTTTGGTGCTACTTGAGTCATTAAGTATCACCGCCTTAGCCTGGAAGAATCCTTTCAGACTCTGCTGGCCTTTATTCGACCCGTTCGCGCCAGCGGACTGAGATCCAGACTTCGTTCGCTTCGCCGCAGGAAGTGTAGCTTCTGGCTTTTGTACTCTTTTGGAACCCACAGATCGAATTGGGCTTGCGACTGCCAAAGGCTCAGTGGAAGGAGGTCCTTTCTCAACACTTTGTAGGACCGTTTCAGCGCTATTGATCAGAGATGGTGGGGCCATTGAGATGGGTGTGGAGGGACTTCCGAGTTCCGCCTCCTCTGATTCTGCGAAGCTCGGCAAAGAAGGCTTCCGCGAAAACATATCTCTGATGTTACGGCGTCGATCGAATTCCGGAATGAGCTTGCCGGACATAGGCAATAGATTCTTTGTTGACCACTCCTCTTTGCGTTTACCTTCTTCGAACATTCCCGGTGGATTAACAATATCACTGATATACGTCTCTTTACCATCAAGGCTGACCTTTTCCTTCAGGACAGCGTAGACAGGGCAATGGTCCGAACCCTGGCGCCTTATTAGCAAAGTCTCTCCCTCCACATATACGATACAAACTTACCATTAAGCCTTCCTGGATGTTGGACTCGCAGAACCAGTCTTTCATATCGGCACTGCAAAGCACGTAATCAATCCTTGCGCCATAATTGCCAGGTCTGGCGTTGATCTTCGTCTCCCAGCACGTAAACATGCCCTTTCGATTCTCATGAAACCCTCGGCAAATGTCCCACAAAATAGGCGTTTCTCGTCCTTCATCTCTTTCGCCAAAAACTTTGCCGCCCACGAGAAGCTGGTTCAACATACGTCTGGAAGGGGTCGAAACATACTCCTGCCCCTCCATACCATTCTTTCGCATCGACTCCTCGGGAGCGGCAGTGTCAAGCTCTTCTCTAGAGATGTTCAAGTCACCAGCCCAGATCACACGTTTTCCCATCGCCACCAGGTTTCTGATCCGTGCTTCCAGAACGTTGAGGAACCCAAGGCGAAACTCACCTCGTGTTTCATCACGCGCCGCAGGACAATATGTGCCGAGAAGGACAAAGGCCGGAAACTCCAGAATGACGCAGCGGCCCTCCGAGTCAAGCGTCACTGGATCGACCTCTGAGAGGCTCATTTGCACAGGATTTGGGTATCCGCCAATTTGCTCATTTTCTGGGAGGTCTCGAAAACTCGTGGAGGTATTTGGAGGAGTTAGGATGCCGGTAATGCCTTCTTCTGCTCTGATAGGAGCGCAGGTTGAATTCCGAGTGTAGATCACAACGCCAGAATAGCCTGAGCATTTGTCAACTAAGCGGATCCATGCTAAGGGATCATCTGACAAACCCTTCTTGTGCTTTGGTAGACTGAAGAAGCAATCCCAGCCAGGTACGAGCACCATGTCATCTCGGAGGTCTTTTCGCTGTATCTTGGTCTCCTGAAACACGACGATGTCCGCTTCGAGAATGTCGAACATGCCCTAAGTTTGTATTGAGCAGGGTAAAAGCGAGGCGACAAGAGAGGGAGTGACCGACTTCAAAGGTCTTTCTGTCTCGCCATGGTTGGTAGCTGAAGGGGTTCCTGGTCAAGGAACGCATCAGACAAGTGAAACTGCCAAGCTATGGACACTCACCGGATGCCATTGACTGAAAAAATGGTAAGCAAAATGTCAGAACAAGATGGGAGCAAAGTTGGTCTTACCATTCCAGGTCGTGATTCGGAGGCCCATGATCTTAGCTGGGCCGCCGTTTCTTCATCATCGAGCTGCCAACCCCTTCCTGATTTGTTCAGCTAGCTCAGAAATGCCAAACTCATCTCAATGGGCGTGACGTTCGTCAAAGCACGAACTTGCCACGAAAGCATATGACCCAATTGCGGGAGCTAGTTGCACGTGATCGAAAGCTTCCCGCCAAGCCAAGCCAACCATGATCTCTCGGGAACTGTGACCTCTCCCGCTTCAAACAACTCGAGCTGCAATTGCATTTCACAGACTGTGAGCGAACACCAAAATGAACGCACAGCGCCTCGGTTTGCGTTTCGGGAGGACACTGCGCTCACCGACCTTCCGCTCTATCCCACGCCGATTCGAGAGCACCAGCAAGTTTCCGGAGCCAGGAAAGAAGCTGGTTGGAGTGGCAGACAATGCATTCAACCGAGAAAGAGCAGCTGTAAAGGCTCACGCAGCAGCTACCAGTGGTATGTGCGCAGCCTAAAGCGTGTGATAAGTTCTCCGGCTAATCAGCTCAATAGACCTCTGGCGAAGACTCGCGATCTAGTACGAACCAGCCCTCGTTTCCGTTCTCCATTTTAGTGCCGGGACACTGACAATGGCCAGTGTCGTTATACCATGCTTGATACTCGGTTCAATCAACGCCTGGAATTTATGGAATGAGCATTGGGAGCACTGGAGCCATATGCCACCGTTGGAAGAGAGGGTCGAATATCCGTATCAGAACATCAGAACAAAGAATTTCTTCTGGGGGGATGGCGATAAGGTGAGCATATTCCAGTAAGAAATCAAGGTCATAGGCTAAAAGGCCCTGCAGACACTTTTCTGGAATGAGAAGGTGAACTATCACAAAAAAGACAAGCAGACCTAGACGTGCAAAACTTACCCGACGGAGCCGTGCAGCAGCTTAGGTGCGTGGAAGACAGGCACGTTCATTGTACATACTGGTGAAATCATGCCTATGCAGCAGAGAGTTACGTTTGGAGGTTTCCTAACTTTGACATTCGATTAGAGCCGTCGAAGCTGTGGACTCTATTCTTCTGCAATTGAACTGGCCATAGCATGGAAAGTTTGCCGATGCATTTTTGTTCAACGCTAGCCCCTGTGATCATAACCGTACAGTCTCGTACTCTTTCTTCAGTCCCAAGTACTGACTGGCACAGTCGTTTGCCAACACCAAATCCCCACGTAAATTGAGAACCGTCGCCTTCTTGGCGAGCATATCACATTGACCTCGCAGATCCTCGACATGCTTGAATTGTGCAAACGCCGAGTCAATGTACTCCATAGCCTTGTTAATCCTCTCTTCCCTTTTGAGGGACTTTGGCTCCTCTTCTCCAGCAAGGCCCATGTATCCGTTGACGAGCAATGCATACGTTCGAGCGGCTAGTTCGCAGTCCTCACACTCAAGTACTTGCGGCACAGTAGCTTCGAGAAGCTCCACTGCTGCGCTGAATTCGTGTAGATGGATCAAGATGTTGGCGAGAATGCCTGACGACTCCCAGAGCGCCGGCAAGTTCCTCGCCCGGTTGGACATATTGGCAGCACGGACAGCAATCGAAAACCCTTTAAGCGGATGTCCGCAAAGCGCAAGGCCTCGGGCTTTGATCATGAGCAACTTGACTTGTGCATATAGGTCGGTGTTTTCTGGATGCGTCTTCTTAGCAAGCGACTCGACTAGGTCGAGAGCTTCGTCATACACGCCACGCCGCATGAGAAGGTCAACCTCTAGTAGCGATAGCGCGAAGCCAACCTCAATATCTGGAGCGCCCTGGCCTTTCAGCTGGTCGAGGATGTGTGATGCTGCGTCGAAGTCGGACCGGTGCAGGTGTCTTCGGAGCTTGAGCATGCCCGTAAAGAATGTCCAGTATTGCTGGTATTTCAGAACTTGCATAATGTGCTTTGGAACGGCTTCCATCAAAGCCGTGGCTTCGCTGTAGCGGCCCTTTTGTACTAACAAGTTCGCCATTCGACAACGGCACTTGAGGAGATCTTCTGCAGGAGCTTCGTCTGCGTGGCATTCGAGGAATATCTCGCCGTTTGACCAGGCGAGGTGTGTCAACCCGACTCTGCCGAAGACAGCGGCTTTCATGATTAGTATCGGCCCAGTCACATTGGTGGCTGCTTTGGTGACGTTCAGATGGGCTGCCTTTGCGATATTTTCAAACGCTGTTGCTACGCTCTCTCCCTACCACAGAATTAGCGTGTTCAAATGGGTTTAAAAGAACCGAGCTCACGTTCTGCAGCCCAAGTTTCGCTTCACTCAAGAGTGTCGTGCTCAGTAAGCTCCACATCTCAGCGTCCTTCGCTCGAGATTTGAGGAATGCCAATCCTTCAGTCTCGCTGCCAAGTATGCCGCTATTTCGGATCTCTTGCATCTCTTCTGGAAATGCCTTGCCGAAATGATAGAGCCAGCTCATGCAGAAATTGAGACAAGCTACATCTTTGTTCTCTCGCGCAGTCGAAATCGCCTCTTGCATGGCTGGTATAGCTTCGGAAAGGCAGCCAAAGTCTGCCTGCAGGATGGCTAGATTGAGCAAAGCGTATTGGTAGAATGTGCGATCTCTGCTCTGCATAGTGTAGTCGAAGTAGCGATGGAGATTGTCGAACGAAGATGAGTAGTCACCAGCTCTCCAGGAGTCCAGGAATCTGAGAGACTCGTCAGTCTAGTACAAATTTGCCGCAAGCGAAAATTCCAACCTTAAGTAGTGCACGAGAGATGGCATTGTGACTCCTGACTTGGACATTCGTCTCAACTTGGTCCTCATGTCTTCTGGAAGTCGGCCGCCGAGTCCTACGAGACAACGCGGGTCAGCCTCGTCATATGAGTCAATCGAGCAATAGCCACACTTTGCAACTCCGAAACCTGGAATTCCAAAAGCCTCTCCACATCATATGTACTCAAACCTCCATCCTCGTCGTTCTCTGTACCCAGTCTGCCATACATGATCTGGGCGATTGGGTGCGACGAGTCAATTTGGAGATCGGAGAAGTTCGCATCTAGACTGTTTCGGCCATTTGGGGGATTCTTCTTCTCCCAAGCCTGCTTGGTGGGTAACCTATATGCAAGAAACATTTGCCATAGAGATCTTGCATCGTAGAATTGTAGTCTCATATACTCCAGGTGAACTCGCCGTATGAAAGCACCCAGTGGTGACGTCCTCGAGATATGTCCCTGGTGCTCAACATATTCTTCGCCGCTTTCTCTCTCCTGTAAAATCTGCTCTCTGGACTTTGCAAGGAGAGACGGGATGTTGGACAGGAAGTGCTCAAGAGAGTCGGCGCAATTAAAGGACCAGATCTTCTTCAAGAATAAGTCCCAGATCGTTCGGCCAGGGATGCCCGAATCGTGGGCGGCTAGCTTAAGTTCGAAGGCAGTGATAGGCGCGACATGGTCAGTGTCCGCTGCTGGCACCTCTAACTGATGGGAAGCATCAGGAAGGATCTGAGATATCAGGAAGGAAAGGATTGCCGGTGTCTCAGAGATTGGCACAACACCTTCGGCGTAGAGGAAGGCGAGAGCAAGAAGTCCAATCTTGGAGGGAGTCAAGTACTGACTCATGGCGAGGATCTGACCTTCACCAAATCCCGGCCCAAACCGCCGCCGTAATCGCACCGGAAATGGATGAGGGTGTTCTCGTCATCTACTGATGAGGGGTGGAATAATGATCATGTCACCAACGCTTCACATGAGCCTCACAACCCTTCACAAGTGATTATAGCTCTTCCGAGCCAAGCAGAACACATTTGACGCGTTCGTTGAATGTGCATTTTTCGAAGGTGACTTGACCATCAATCCGGTCTTGGCGGCATGATAATTTTTGAGTACGGGCTACGGGGTCGTGTCTGTCATGGCAGGGAAATTAGTGGCCAATCATCCCTGTAAAGTTTGAAAGTTTCGGGTGACCTGTGGAGGCAAGTTTAAGGAGCCCGTGCTCAGAAATACTCTGGCGGCCGGTGGGGGATGCCGCGCTCCCTCCTCACAACTCCAGGAGGCTAGCGCTGCTTAGGCGTAAATAGGTGGCTTGCCAACATCAAAATCCCTCCCCCGGATTCTAAACTGTAATGGGATGTGAAGAAATGGCTTTGCTTGACATTAGATACACTGGACAAATAGAGAGGTTCTGAAGAGGTACATTTGCATATGGTCCAAGCTTACTGGATTACAGAAAGGCCAATTCGGTGCTCTCAGGACCAAAACTCTGAGCTCCTTTAGTTACTAGTAACTTTGAGGTCAACCAGAGCGCCATCAACCCAACACGACTTCATAGGCCTTTCCAGGGCCAACCATGCTACCAGGAAGCTGGGACCGACTAACCTAACTAGCTATGATAAGAGGGCCATGATGACTGCATCTTTCAAGGGGTTTGCCTAGAATAAACCGTTGGTCGTTCGATGCGCCTTCTTCGGCAGCACGCAGAGTCCCGAAGTACTTCGAAGCTTGGAGACCCCTATCTTTCCGAATGATTTAGTGGAGCCCTACCTTTCAATGTTGCTGCTGCAACTTCTCGATGTCATGGCACCTTTCGGCTGGCCCGGTGAGAAGGCGGTTGGTAAAGAAGTGATTTGTTACATAAGAGCTTGACGTGACTTTGCGAGTGTCTTGTGACAACAATGAGGACAGAATGACGTTTAGGGGTGCCAAAGACCCGGGCTATCCGCAGTCTCGTACTCATGTTCCTCCAATTGGGTCTACAATGGCCTATCCATGTCAGATCAACGCGGGTTGAATCATGGTGATGGAAGGTCCGCAAAGGTCTAATAGCTATAATGCCCACAGCGCCAACTTTTACTCGAATGTAGAACCCCTTCACTCTGCCAACCTGAGCACCCATTGATCGAAGGCACAGCCATCGCATAGTATCCTTTCGACGCTCAACGGGCGCACTACACGTAAAATGTCTTCCCACCACTGCATAGTCGAATGCGAGGAGTCTGATTTCAAGCACAAGGACCTACCAAATGAGGGGGCACAGAGAGTCAGCTTCTATACTCCTGCACAGATCCTCAGCCAGATGTTTTGCACCCACCGAAGCTCTTCCAGCCGCTCAAAATCAGGAGAGTGACGCTACAAACCCGCATCATAGTATTGCGAAGACCATCTCCAATTCGATAGCCGCAAGCTGATTTTCTTGTCGAGGTCTCACCCATGTGCCAATATTCCGCAGATGATGGCCACCACACTCCGTGGCACTTTGCCCATCTGGGCGGAATGATTCTGCGCGGGCACGGCCTCGCAATGGTCGAAGCCGCGGCCGTGACCTCCGAAGGGCGCATCACGCGCGAAGACCACGGACTCTGGGAAGACTCCCAGATTGAGCCACTCAGACGCATCGTCGAATTCGCGCACAGCCAAAACCAGAAAATCGGAATCCAACTCGCGCACGCCGGTCGTAAGATTAGCACGGTCGCGCCGTGGCTGAGCAACGGAGATGTGGCGGACGAGCACGTAAATGGGTAGCCGCATAATGCCTCCGGCCCAGGTGCGATACCGTATAATGACAAGCACGCCATGCCAAAAAAGATGACAAAGGCGGACATTTGAAAGTTTCAAGAAAGCTTGGGTTGCGAGTCTCAAGCGCGCTTTAACGGCTGGGTTTGATGTTATTGAGATGCACCATGCGCATGGTTATCTGCCGCACAACTTTGTGTCGCAGGCGAGCAATCAGCGCAACGATAAGTATGACGGCAGCTTCGAAACCCGCATTCGACTGACCCTTGAAGTTGTGGATCCAACACGGAAGATGGTGCCTAAGGGCATGCCGGTCTTCCTCCGGATCTCGGTCACCGACTGGCTGGAGAAGGTGGAAGGCATTGATGGCTGGACAGTCGAAGACACTATCAAATTAGCGGAAATCTTAGCAGAGAGAGGCGTCAATCTCATTGACGTCAGTACAGGATGCAGCCACCCCAAGCAACAGATCAAAGCCGGCCCAGGGTGTCGAGTGAGTGTCTCTTTTTCCAACGGGAGACTCCTACAGCTTCTGAGCTGACTTACACTTACAGGCACCTTTTGCCCAGAAGATAAAGGACAAGATTTGGGACAAATTGCTGGTCGCAACTGTAGGCTCGATTAAGTCTGGCAAGCTGGCAAACGACCTTTGGGAGAAAGGGCTGGATGTGGTGGCCGCAGGATGAATGTTTCAGAAGAATCCAGGGATGGCCTGGGCGTTGTTGGAGGAAATTGGAGTCGAGATCAATCTACCCAACCAGATGCGCTGGGGCTTTGGAGGGCACCAGGGGTTCAAAGGCAAGAAGTGAAATCTTGAATGAGGGCGTGTACATCCGGGATGAAGAAAAAAATCCCCTTGCCTTCATTAGAGCAAACAAGTTATCGTTCATAATCCATACAACCGTCCTAGAAAGCGCTGGTGAGGTGCATCGTCAGGGCAGTAGATTGGGGTAGTCGAGAAGCCGACTTACTCCCTAACAGAGAAATTCTCCTCACTCCATCGCACGCCATGCTGGCCTTACGTAAATGGGTGAAGGTGAAGGGGGGCGTCGGTTGGATCAGAGCCGTTGGGTGCAGGGACTTGTACGTCACGCTTGAGGTTGTTGCACATGCGGTTTTCCACCCTTGGGGGGGATTTGGCGGGGCTGGCGAGCACATCCACAGTAGTCGGGTTGCCTCTCCCTATCACTCAGAACACTCAGAACTGGCTGCAATGCAGCCATGACCGGAAGTGCAGCAAATACGAAGGGACGACGATTCTCTAGGAATGGCGCGTGCGGCCATACTAGTACAAATACGGGAAAACGTAGCAAGTGCTTCTTACAGCTGCTCGTCTGGCTAGTGTTCCGCGCCATCCATAATGGGGCTTCCGCTAGGGGGAGTTGATTTCCTTGGCTAAGCACCATGTCAATTGGGTCTTCGCCGTCAATGCTAATATGGGAGATCAGTTGACAACCTGATCCAGCTGGAATGGTGAGGCAACCATAGGTTTTGGCATCAACGTGTTGACGATCGCGATCGTTGTTACTTGTGATGGGGACTATCAACCTAACGGTCATGCGGGATGTGCCGAAAAGTCCTTGGCGCGGCATGGGACCCCGGCCTTAGCCTCAGTCACAGCTTTCTTACACGTTCCAAGCTCAAAGGATTAGTGGGGACCTCTTTGTGCAACGCAGGCAAACGCTATGTTGACCCCAGGTGGTGTCAGAGTCCCCCAGCAAGGCGGACAGAGGAGACCTTTGCAATCGATAACCTGCGTTCTTTCACGAGCCAGTTTTGCATTGTCGGAGCGTCCCACAGCTTCTAGAACTCTAAGTTGTAGTAGAGTGATCTAGGCCTTTGTCCTGGCGAAGGATAGCTAGGTACAAAATCTGCAAAGCTTTTCATCTGCTCGATGTGGCCTGTGGATCCTAACAAAGTACACGGCAAAACATTAGCGGGGGGGCGGTATAATCCCCAAGGGCGACATTAGGCTTGCCGTCGGAAAGAATTCTTCAGGCCTCATGGAGGTCATTTGAGCGCTCCAGGGGTGCCACGATCGCGAGCAATTGAGTTCATCGCCTTTGCGGAAGGCCCGGGCCATTGAATGTTTGCCAAGCATGCTCTACTTGCACGGAGGTGTCCACCAAAACTGGGTTCTGGTACGCTAAGTGTAATGACGTATAACAAGTTCTTTTATCGGTTACAGGCGTACATACTTTGAAGTGTCCTAACCCAACGCTCAGAAGTGAACTAAAGGCTCCCAGAAACTAAGGCCAGGAGTGAGACCAATAGAGGCTAGAAAGCGGGTCGGAAGGCGCTTGAGCGCCCGCTAAAATGAGCTTGTGTCATTCATTTAAAAAGCGCTTCTTGACGCCAAGCGGAAACAACTTTTGGTCACAGCTTCTGTGCTCTGTCCATATGCAAGTGTGCATTAGGTAGAAACCCGCAAAACCTAAAATTGCTCAACGGGTTTTTGTCATCTGATCAATACCAGAACCAGCTAGTTTGTGGGGTTTAGAAAATTTGGCGCTTGCAATCGCACGAGTAGGACAGTAGTTAGGGCTTTGACAACCGGCTGGTCAGTGGAGCACAAAGTATTCGCCAGAATTACCGGTAAGACCCAATGACCACTGCACTCATCGTTCTGAAACAAGGGCCTGTCTGGCTGAAACCCTTGCCAACGACGCCGACCATTTCACCGACAGCTTCAATCGCCACCTCTCTGACGGCCTGTTGACATAACCATTGGCGATCCTGTCGGTGCTCCTTCTTTAGCAGCCCTACTAATATCAACACCTCCACAATGCGTAACGCCAATGTCCGTAAGCACAACCTTATCGAGGTCCACCTCATGACTGAGGTTGACGACTTCGCCGGCTCCGCCTTTAGTGCGGACCCAAAGGCAGACACGTTACCTCAAAAAGGGTAGTATGACACGTGAATGCACACGGTTACCGTACGACACCATGGGCAAAAGCGCTAACAAGGTTCCTGCCGCCCTAGCTCCATACACAGCCCATGTCGTTACCCGCGATTGTTGTCCCTAAAGCGCTCTGGAAGGGCGTAACCGAGATGAAGATCGTAACTAAGAAGAGACTCGTAGATACTCACAACCGAGGAGCCGCCAAGGCGTTAGGTCGTGGGTCTGGACGGCGTAGACTGTCTCGGTATTCATCTGGAGCCTCGTGTGCGGCTGACAGCGATGTGGGCGATTCGGTAATAGTGACAGAGGCATTTTCAAGACTGCCCCTATACTCAACACTGTCCCACCGAGCCCCAGAAAATGTGCATAAAGGCAAGGAAAGTGTAGGCCTGATTTGTCCAGCAAGGCTCAAGGCCAGCTCCAGCACTCTCCACTTCATCGCCAACTTCCATCATAAGAAACTTTGGATTAAGCAATGCAAGAATGTATGTAGCGGGAACTGAGGTAACCATTTACTGGCAAGCGAGAACGTCATTAGGTCATAAGTAACGGTTGGGCCTGATACCCATTTTGAGAGATATGTGATTTCCAAATTTTCCTCGTTAATATTCCTCCCAGCCAAAACGAACGACACCGAATATTTCCCAACGCTTTTGTGACGCAAGGCTTTACAGCACTCACATCCGGAGTAAGCGCAATGTTTTCAATTGGACTTTTGGAGACGCCGGCAATTTGATTAGAATGTCACAATTGTTCCAGCCCTAAGCAGAGCTGAAGGCGTTCACTTGAGACTGCTCGTGCATGCGAAAGTCCTGAGACTGAGAGAAATCATGGAGGAAGGTCTGAAAATTCTGCGGAGCCATCCTCATCCGCCTCGGGTTGCCATACATACTAACATCCATACTGTCGTCGAGCGAAACGTGGTGTGAGTAATTCAAGTTAAGCAACAGAAGGTTAGGATCAGTAAAGTACTCAGGTGGCAGAGTACTCGGCATCGAAGATTGGTTGGAACAGTTTGAAAGGTCAACAAAGTCAGGTCCCGATATGTTGCTTACTGTGGAATACATGCACAAACCAGGCGGCGACGGGTCATTGAACGATCCGAAAGAAGCTGGCTCGGATGATAGAGTTGGTGTGGAGGTGAGTCGGGGACGTAATTCCATTGCATCCAGATCGGTCCAACCTGGAGCCCGGTCCACTCGCTGGTCAAAATTCGAGAACTCTTGGGCCTCAATCGTATCCTTGAAGATCGTTGTGACTTTGAGGAAATGCCTTGCATATGGATCTCTTATGGCACAGAAGGATAACACACTGGTCGAGACGTCCAATCCACCTTTCTCTAATTGCCGGCGAGTTTGCTCCTGAGCAGACGTCGGGTTCCACGGCGATTTAGACCGTCTCACCGAGAGATTTAAGAGGAGGACCAAACAAGCGTGGTAATTAAGGGTCCTGAGAAATAGTCAGCAACGGTAATCTGAGCGCTTCACGCCCGTGAGAACCCTTACGTGATCAGCCACGACCTCTTGGATATGAATTCACTCCTCATCATCTTTGAGGACAAATGTCCGATTTGAATGGCAGAATCCACACTGCGAGATGGGCAACGAGGTGATCAGCAAGAATGGACCAAACGTATGTGGGGGACAAAAAGCAGAAATTGACATGACTGATGATATTCGTACCACGTCTGAGCAAAGAACCGAAGGTTCAGGGGAATTGCCGAAGCTCCCCGATCTCCCCTCACCGTAATTACATGGAGCAGCAACGGTCTCGTCATGACTAGTACAGTTGCGAGGTAGAAGGCCTTGAGATAATGCTAGGGCAAGATAAGTCTGATTGCCGACACCGGGTTGTGGAGACACTCACTGATGCAACTTCATCCTCGGTCGAGAAGCTCGGGTGGATCGCCCCCTTTGAGTGGTCTGGAAAGTATCGCAGGCTCTGCGGCAATGAAGCAGACCACTCTTCTAAAGCATGCAAGTACTTCTCATACGTGCCAAAATTTACCTCCTCTTTTGCTCCATAGACATCTATTATGAACTTGCTCACCATGACGCTGAGCTTTGCCATGTTAACTTCAAGCTCCTGCACCGGTTTGCAGAGGTCCGTCCATATATCCTGGCTAAGCTCAGTCTCGCGCCATTTACCTTGGGACGCATAGACATACCCGTATGAAAGGATCCCATGTCGTTTCTTCATGAACTTGAGGCTTTCGGCCAAAGTCAATAGCGAGCCATCTGCAATAGTAAGGTAAGAACGGCAAAGAGGAGGGGGCAGAGACACTGACGTGTCAAAGAAGATTATTGCTCGCCAGACTTGCCGCCACCGAGCGTACTCTGCATCTGACAAGTGTGGGCAATCTTCACGCCCTAGGTCGATATGATATGTCTGGGCAACCCGGATCGCTGTGCCTAGACGTGGCAATCAACTATGCATCTGCAGGCAAAACAATGAACACCGTACCTACCAAGGGTAAGCCAGCAAGCTTTTGTCCTCGTATTCATCGAGTAGATGCAGCTCAGAAGCAACACTGGAACGACCCATAGCAGCATTCCATTATCCTCCTCAATACATTCCTCCATTTGTCGTCTCGCGGTCTCATGCATAGACGCGTAGACATGTTCGGGCGTATCTTCCGTGAATCTGGAGCCAACGGCAAGTTGGAACAAAATCAGACATGTTGCGTTACGACTAATTTCATGTTCTGGGCTGTAGAGAGAATCGAATAGCTGCTCGCTTTCCGATTGCGCACAGATGCGGAACAGCTTATTTGGGCCATTGAGAAAAACGGCTAGCCACCGCTGCGCTTGTTCTTTGGGTGGCAGGCCGTTATACTTGGCGGGAGAGGCGAGGCGGGCAGCGGCCATTGGCAGTACTGGGGTATTGTGAGATTCTCTGTTCTCTGCAGCCACGGCCTCTAGTACGACACTCGAGTCCTGCCCGAGCTCGTTGGCCCATAATTTGGCCAAATGACGAACCCAAAACTCCGGGGTGACTTCGAAGGCAAAAGGTTGGTTAGGTTGGAGCATATCCGGGGGTGCAATAGGGTCTGGCCTTTGGACGATTTTCTCGGCAATGGCCCGGCCAAGCTCTTCCCTCCTTTCTGTTGTTAAGCCTAAGGTGGCCTATACGTGATGTTAATGGAAAGGACTGTGTCTAGTATAAGACGGGAAGGCCGCACAAGCTCAGCTATCAAGATTCCATGTACAGCTCTGTAGTCTCGCGCAGTCCCCGCGCCGCACACGGCGTCCGGGGGCTTTTGGCTGAGGGGTAAAAGAGGGGCTGTGCGTGCCTCGGAGGGAATGCTCTTTCGGCGGACAACTGATTGATCAGCCTTATGTGCTCGTGTGATGGAATACTTGCACTGAAGGCCGCGCATTTGGCAGTAGTAACATGAAGGTCTGGCACTGTTGCATTTCTGGTGCCTGAGCTTGCAAGTGTCACATGTTTGCGGTAGCTTTTCGGGCCTTGACCTGTGCTTGCCGTCCGCGCTCATTGAGACGAAGATCAAATCGGTGAGGTCAGGACGTATGTCTGACCTCGCCAAATCGGGGCCAAGAATAGACAGTCCTGGTTGCCAGTAACGTTAACGTGGTTCTTGTAGTGTGAGGGGTCAAAGCTCGATAGATTAGATATTGTGAGGATGTTTGCGCCGTGATTGCTCGCACTGTATATGACGAAATCCACGTCATATGAAGTTACCCCTCAAAGGAACAAAGGAGTGAGGAAAACCTTGAAAGCACCTGCGTTGTCGTTGGGCCCTGGGGTCAGGTACTAATGAACTAGAGGTGCCCTAACACCCGAACGTTCTGGACAAGAAGTCGATACTGGCTCAGAGGCGATGTTCTACAAGCTTCTTGCGGAATCCATTCGCATTACCGGCATGCCGTAACTTCCGACGCATCCCTTGACCTCTCAATCTCAAGCAGGGTGAATCAAGAAGGGTAAAAAAGCGAAGATCTTACCACTTTTCGGTAACAACGGTTGGGCTGCAACCCAACAAGCCTTGAAATCCAATCCTGGTCTAAGCAATTCAGTAGTGGTGTGATAGTACGCCCAAAAATGAACATGAACAGGAAGCTAAGGTGCATGTGCAAGTGAATCAAGGGTTTTTCGTGTGACTCAGCTGACACTGTTCATATGTGGTGAAGTTACAATCATCTTCACGAGCTGGTATGGTCTTATGAGGGAGCCTTGCCCCACGTGTTCAACCTGTCACCAGCGAGCAGCCTGGGGAAGAAGTTACCTTGGCTTACCTTGGCTTCGCTTGAACTTGCCTGACACCAGAAAGACGAAACCGTAAAATACGCAGGCTGTTGAACGATGCCGCAACCGATTGCGATAGGGCTAGCGCAATCTGGGCGAATAGCGTTCTGTAAGCTCGGGATGTATGATGCTCTTTGTGTTGGGCTCACCCCGCAATTGTGGGAAAGCACCATTGGCGCATTGTGTACGTTAGTTGTTGAAGCGCTGGATGCACGTCAACTCATCCTTGGAAGCTTTCCAGAAGATTGCCTTCCCCTGGGTGGGGTTATCCGGTATACACCGTCCAACTCGTCGCATTGCAAGCGTCAACTTTCTAGAAGCCACCTCGCAACTGATTCAGGTATTGATCAGATGGGTCAGTGACAAAAACTATTGAGCGATTCACTGTGTGAAGGCTTTGCAGGCTTCCTCCCTAACATTTCACCAGTCAACGAGTCTCCGGGGCTAAAGTGTGTTGCTTTTCTTAGGGACTCCTGCAAATTTACTAAGCCCAGAATTTTGCCAAAAGAGGCATTAGCAGGGCACCCTAGCAAAATTCGCCGTCACGCCTTATTGTCCAGTACTTGCATGGCATATACTGTTCAACTCGTCCGATTGCAAGTGTCAACTTTCTAGACGTCGCATACTAGCTGATTCAGATATTGGTCAGATGGATAGGACAGTGCATGTCAAGGACGAAAAGACCGGCCACGGGTCCATCTCTCTCCTCATTGCTGCAGGGTGCGTATTCCCCGTCGGTCCTTTGCTTCGATCCCACAGTACACGAGCCGGGGAACCTGGTCATTGGCCCATCCCCGGTGTCCCGCACTTCTTCTGCGACGTATCTTGCTACGGCCTACGCGGCGGATCCTTGAGGAATTCATTCACTCTACATTGTTTTGGTCGTGCACACCGCCGTAAACTCGAGTTCGCAAATAGGTAGACGTCAGTGCGAAGCTTCGAGATTGGACGGAGACTAATCGCCAGGGGGTGGCGATCCGCATGCTGATCATTCCCAGGGAAGTATACACGGTAAACAAGCTCCCTGCGATGTCTAGAATGTGAAAATCTAGGAGAGGGGAACCTTACCCAAGATAAGAGGGTCCATGTAAGCCCGCTTATCACGCACAAGGTGACCGCCAATTGTGCAAATCATTGAAACCCTTCCAGATTATGCAAAACGACCTGGGCCGGCTTGTTTCCTTGGAGTCGAACATGGTGGTTGATTCAAGCTCGATTGCTGTCCGTCCGTCTTCTAACTCATGGCTCTGGACATTGCTGCCCTGTCTCATCGCACCTAATCCAAAAACAGGCCATGTATGAAAGTGATTCCCTGTGGACATGAGATACTGAAAGACCAGGATCACCCTAAGAAGTCCTTCTCGCCTTATAGCTTGGTCGATGTCCGAATCGGTGAGAGAATTTTTCAATAATCGGACGGTCGATACAGCGCCAATCAAAAGTCCAGTCTATTCTCACCGTGACAGGCGATAAGTAGCTACGTCGAAAGCAAATTTCTCCGTTTTCGTCATCCTTGGATCATGTCAGACATGCTGATTGTACTCGCCGGTTCGTAAAGGTTCAGCTGGGCAGGTCCCAGGCGGCAAGGCTGCCCCAGGCAGCACCGAGTGTACCACATCTAGATATCCTCTTCTCAGGTAGATAGGAATGACAGACGAGGAGACAGGATTCCTCGATCTGACAGATCAACCCAGCGTTTGCTTTCTCTCTCTCCTCCGCGTGAACTCCTTTCATGCCTCCAAGAGATTTGAATCACCTCGTCTACAGTTATCAAATGCTAGACTAGACATTGAGTCCGTCGGGAATTCATGACGCAGGGGTTGGTGGCAGTGCTCTCAACATGCCGGCCCGGCCGGCTTGAAGGTATAGGCCTGGCCGGCCTTATCGACCTGGAAGGCCTGCACTAGCGGGTATAGCGCCTTCCTAATTGGGTTGCGGAGGATAAGATGAATCAGTCTAGGGGATAGACATCTGATGCACATGTCATCTTCTTTCAGTTGTCTTTGAACTAGTCTATTGTCCTACCACACTTTTCGGCAATCCAGTGCCTCGATAAAGTCTTCGCCGAGGGCATTCTGGTCTGGTTTGATCAATCGTCTTGCACTGGCGTAAGGCAAGTTACCTAGCAGGCCAGATATCGAAGGCACTAACGAGCGTTAGGCGCGGAAGCAGCGCCCTAGAAATGGGATTCTCCGCGGACTTGCAGTCAAAGCTTTGGGGGAATTCAGGAGAGAGCCATGATCTATGCCATTTTTGGCAGCATCTACACTATCTTTGGCCTAGGCGTACGCCACAGAGGCTACCCAGGCCTACCAGGCCGGGGCTTTTCAGACGGCATGTTGAGAGTGCTGGTTGGTGGCGCGCACAGCTCCGAAGAAAGTGGCATGGAATAGCGACCATTATTCGTTCTACCCCTGAAAAATAGCATGTGCTGTACTAGGGGGCCTTGGTTACAATCCCATACAATATGCGGCCCCTTGGTTAGGGAAGCTGTCAGCGCTCTAGCCATGTGGGCTTCTGCAACAGTGCGCAGCCCCAGAGAATACCACCCCGGCTCGCGAACGAACCGAAGTACTGTACTGTCGTGAGCTGGGCCTAAATATGGCACCTCTGCTTGGTAATGATGGGTTGGACGCGTAGACAAAAGGGACAACAAGACAGAGAGTTCTCATAGATTCGAATTCATTAAGTTCTCAGTCATGGGGGCCGAGTCCCATAGCCTATTCCTTGTCTTTCTAGTGTACAAGATCCCCTGCCTGACCGCTTACCGATGGGCTCTCGACGCGCGGCTTTGGCCCCGCTCACTCACTCCTCCCCTCGACACTACGGCCGAAGGCAAAAGGTCCGATCCTGATCAAAGGGTTGCCCCTTGCGCGTGATGACTCCCTGCTGAATTCATCTTGAGAAAGACGCGGAACTGGAGATGCAACGGGGTTATTTCAGCACTCTCGCTGTGGACATTTTCTCTTCGCTAACTACAAGGGAACTTGAGTAACAAAACAAGAGGATCTTAATCAGACGGCATAGACGTCAATCACCTTGCAAAGCCCTAGGACCTGTTGGTGTGTCAGTACTGGCAAAACAAAGCCTGTGACTCCAAGGCATTTACTACATAGGACCACGGTCAAAGAATGCACAAGGAATGCTTTGCAGGCGATATACTGAGAGTCAGCGCTACATGTGATCAGCTGGCAACTGCTCGGGTTTTGGTGAGCTGAACAGCCAGCGGAACAGGCCATAAAGCACTGTGCAGGATTCACTGGAGATTCAGTTGCGACGTTCCGCCTCCCAGAGAGATCCATCTTGTAACTCGATATCCGAGGAAAAACCAACCATCACGTACTCTGGGAATGGGTGTGCTGGCAGTCTGAGGAGGGGCTATTAGGCAATCCTGTGCTCAAAGCCCGTGAAAGACGACAATGTATCTCTGATGAGGCGAAGTATAGCCGCCCCTATCAACAGTGCGAGGTGGCTTGCTCACTATCCTCCGTAATATCTTACGACACTGATAAAGTCGGACGTGCTGTGTTTTCGTGTAGCTACCCTCGTCAAATACTTATGCAGTGTACAGCCAGTACGCGAAATGTCGACATGGCGGCCTGAGGCAGCTGATAGGAGAAGCACGTTGCAACAAGAGATTTGGGATTGGCGATTTGACGAGGTTTCAGTGATCGGCAGTGATGAGGCTTGGGAAGTATCGAGCTTCGGCCCGTCCTATGAGGTGATGGAACGTGTCTGCGTCGCCTCAACGGAAGTGGTTGGGCTTGCTCTCGTGTGGTGTCGCGTTGAGAAATCCCCACCTTCTCTTGAATGATAGTCCTTTGAGCAGAAAATCGAGGGTAGGCTTTTTCGCGGTCGCTTTTGAGGGGGAGGCTCGATTCACCAATGGATATGTGTTCAGCTTTTCGCTTCCGCTTCCGCTTCATATGCTCCGGTTGTGAAAGTGCTGGGGAGGAATTCTAACGCTACATTAGTGTCAGTTTCTAAATCGTACAGCAGAGTGGTAGCTTAAATCAAGGTCCTTGGTGTAGCTCACAGCGGATGGAAAAGGTCGTTCGCTGACCAATTGCAGAGTCCTCGACCGAGCGACTCAAACGTGCGCTAGGCCGAAAAGGTTCTCGGTGGTGTCTTCTTAATGCCCTGGGGCCATTCTCCTGTAACGGCCGGCGCTTTGTAGAGGGGGTGTACGTAGAGAGAGGAGTGACCTTGATTGGCAAATCCGCGGTGCGCCGTATGACCGTCCAGGCAGCGAGACGACGGGTCATGGTTGCTGGGAAGGAGCCAGGAGCGGAGACAGATCTTCATGTGGGCGCACTATTGCGCCAAGACCAAAATCCCAGGGATTCTCTCACATTACCCGTACGCAACTCCCGTCTGGCCTGTCTCACTCTCCTATTGTAATCCACAGCCAATCTCACAGAAGACGTGCGTTTCACCTGTCCTTTTCCGATGATGCTTTCATAGCCTCCAGCTCTTCCCGAGCCCGCCGCCGATGTGGACACCAGTCCAATTCGCAATCATCAAATTGGACAGTTAGCTGGCAATGGATCATTTGGGATTGTCTGGCAGATTGCAGAAGATCGTGTGCTTAAAGAACCAAAAATACACTCCGAAGACAGCGCTGGACCAGTTATTCCAACATGGTAAACCGCGCTGAAATCCTGAACGAGAAGGCTGTCTACGAGCGGCTAGATGCGCCCGGCGCCCTCGGTTGGCAACCTGCATAGGGGGCTTGCCGGGGCTCGTCAGGGTACCCTCACGGCTACTGCCCCTGGGCCAAATCGCTATCAACTCGCTAGCCTCACTGGCAGTCGGCAATGCCACGCCTGTGGGCAGCGAAGGGTCAAATTCATAGGGTTTCACACCAAAAGTGGCCACTCTGGCGCCATACGAGTGGAATGCGCAACTGCCAGGTAACTGACAACATCGTTTTTTAGGGAATTCCGTAGCCACGATTCTGAGCACTTCGTAATCATGAAATATTGAAAACCCGAAAAGTGTCGGCCAGATCTGACCAATCAGAGCATAGGGATCTATCTGACATCAAGGGTTACCGAAAGGGGCCAGTTTCAAAGTATCTGGCTGTCTATTCGTCCATCTCATCATCCTCTTCCTGTTCGTCCTGCTCGTCCTGCTCGATGACCACTATTTGGGTGTAGCTCGAACCTGTTGCTTTGTTGGGACACTCACCAGAACGTCTGTGGCAGTAGATGGTTTGGCGCCGTTTTTGTAGCACACACAACGAGCTGAGCGACGATCGCCTTAGCAACGGCAGCGTTTTCTCCTCCTCTTATTCGATCCAGTGTGCGACGCTCTAGCAGCATGTCTGAGTGTAATCTCGCGGCGGTTATTGCCCACCTCTTTGCCATCCTGCTCAGCTGTACGCTGATCGATGCGGTTGAGGTTTTGAGCGCCTCTTGCTCGCCTTGATTAGGCGGTGTTGGAGTGCCAGGAGCAGTGGCCCCAACAAGCCGTACAAAAAGCCTGGCCTGGCATACAGGCCAGGCCTAACCCCCTAGGCGTGGGTTGTACGGCCTGTTGGGACCACTGGTCAGGAGGTAGCGCTGATGGATAGGAGGCTCGCGAGGGCGGTGGAAGAGGAGGAGATTGACGTTGAGGAGGAAGAGCCGGCAGGTCAGGAATCTGTAGAGATCGGAGAAGGGGTTGACGAGATTGTAGCGCCTGCGGCATCGATCCTGCTACTGCTGAAGAGTCGAATTCGCGTCTCTGAGCAACAGCCTCACGGATATCTTCTACGTAGATATCGCCAGGCGTCTGTTCATCATTCTCGCCTTCTTGCTCGAGCCTCATGAACTCACGTCGCTCATAGGGAATCCAACTAGCACTGGTGAAGTAAGAGCGGTCATTGAAACGAAGCTCGTAGGGGTTGCGACCGGTGGATGTAGCTGGCGAGTGATTGAGCTGAAGCGCGATCGTAGTCAGCGCAAGATCCCAGTTCTCGAGGCCAGTTTCCGCCCGCCAGATACGTATCTTGTTTTGTATCTGGCCATTCGCTTGTTCAACTAGACATTGAGATTCAGGATGACGAGAACTCGAGTAGATGACTTTGATACCGTGTCGACGCATTAGAATAGCGGCCGCGGCCTCGAACTCAGCGCCTTGACCACATTGTAGGATTTCCCAGGGCCCGCAACACATCAAGAAGATGTCTAAGGCGTCGGCAATCTCTTGGGCCGTTTTGTTGCGCAGTGGCCAGAGTGTGACGAATTTACCGAAGTGATCTTTGGTAGTAAGGATCCAGTTGTAAGGACCTGAGGGCTCTGCTCTCATATCGATTAAATCGATCTGGCAGCGTTTGTTGGTATCGCCGGACTCAATAGGCTGTGAAGGCGCTCGGCTGCGGTTTGGCCTATTCGTCTCGCAGTGAAGACAGTGGTCTATAAACCACTTAACCTCTTCGCGACTGATGCCATAGGCTTCTGGGCGTACAGCTTCATAGGTTTTCCTATAGCCGGAGTGTCCAAGTCGCTCGTGGACTTGTTTGATCACGTAATGGACGTCGTGATCGAGAACTACCTGGCGAAGAGGTAGGTGCGTCTCGTGGTCAGTACCTGGAGCGACTGTTTCCGGCTTACGCATAAGCAGCGTTCCCTTCATTTCGAAGAACTTGAGGGCTTTGACACGTCTGTTACGTTCCTGGCTACCCTTTTCTGACGCCGGAAGACCTCTCCAAGTAGATTCGGTCATTTTAAGGTGTCGAATCATATGGCCGTGCTCCTCAAGAGTGAGACGCGTTTTGTTCCGCCGATTTGGGTTTTTGATCACAGCTTTGTCAAATTCGGCTTTCGACGCATCGTGTAAATCTTCGGGATGCTCGCTCAGGTGAGGAGGCACGTCTCTCATACCAGTTTGAATACCAGGAGGTCGAGGAATGCGAAATGCAGCTGAAAACAGCGAGGATGGAGGTGTGGGAGATAGAGGAGCTTGATTGCTGGCGTCATCTTCGATGCCGTTCCACGACGACATTGTGAGCTCCTGCGCGGCCGCAAAGCTTTTGGAATAGGATTTGCATAGAACAGACGACGCAGAATAAGAAAGACTCAGCTTCATCAAAAAAGGCCTCCATGGTGGGCGAATTGGTTGACTTGAAAATATTGTCAGATTGCGCACGGCAACAGATGCGGCCCTATTCAAAATGATGCCTCACATGATGCACAGTAAGGTGTCTACCCGACACTACCTCAATCGCTCGAGACCCAAATAGGTGCCGCTTCGACTCTATCAATGGCCGCAATTGTCGTCATTGTATGTTTGCTAGATGGTGAGACCCACAATAATCCTGCAGCGACAGTCGCAATCCGAATGACTATGAATTTTCCAACTCTCAAGTTTTGGTTTAATGGTTGGTATCGGAGGCGGTGTGCCTACCCCCCCAGAATATAACGACATCAGACTTGGTGATGTGGTGTCACCTCAGCGGCTGGTGAATTTGGAGGTGTTGTACAAGTACGACCACGGCAAAAATTGGGACGGTTCTGGACCCTTTTGGAACGTCCACCCCGGGGGGGCGGGGGCCCCCCCCGCCCCGCGCGGCCGGCGGGGGGGGGGGAGA
>Ga0335072_10002172_pt1 | contig 30897 bp, 28 predicted proteins | sample Lox_Sample_21_FD_206725 | JGI IMG/M metagenome (GOLD analysis project Ga0335072, IMG submission 206725) | Soil microbial communities from Loxahatchee National Wildlife Refuge, Florida, United States - Lox_Sample_2.1 | ecosystem: Environmental > Terrestrial > Soil > Wetlands | place: USA...
ACGGCGGATACTGGTCGATTGTGTCTAGGAATCCGGTGACAGGGCAGCGTTCTAACCAACTGAACTACGTCCCCTCTTTGTTTTCTTACCGTTATTGGAAACCCGCGTGTTTACTGGCTTTCCTCACGTTCAATCGTTTCGCCTGCATCGCCCTGTTCAACCCCGTAGAACCAAATTCTGAGGTTAATGGACACCATGGACACCAAGTGAAAGCACCGTCCAAAACTGCGCTGCAGGCAAACACCAACCCAGAGCAGCTGTCCCTGCCCCGTGAACGAATTGTAGCAGAGCATCGATTGATCCGTCAGGCTTTGACCCGAATGCGAGTGAGGTTCTGGGGCCGTTTCCGCTGTTTGAGCACACTTGGTTTCAGCCAAGGCGTCGTTCCCTCTTCCTACTTCTGCATATTTTCTAACAGCCGGGATTAGCCTTAATATGGCGACGGGTTTGGCAGGATTTGAGAAGGCGGTTTGCTTGTTCGCTCTGGTGTTTGAATGCCAATAACCTACCTGCCGGTTGATGGGCAATCTCGCAACGGCTAGTTTGGGCAGAGAGAGCTTGATTGACCGGACATTAAGCAAACAGGATGATAGACCACTTCCAGTGATTCATTTCACAATGAACCCACGGCCAACTGCGAAGTGCATCGCGAAGGCGTATACCAAGAGTGATTCAGAGATCATCAGACCAGCAAATCACTGTTGCCATCCCCCTCCCAGCGCCCGATACAGTTGCACCAAGCTGCGATACTCGTCTCCCCGTGCACTCGCGAGCGTGAGTTCGGCGGCGTACAGTGATCGCTGGCTGTCCAAGACCTCAAGGTAAGTTGTAGTTCCCCCCTCGTAGCGAAGAATCGAGAGGCGGACCGACTCCTGCAGATCGGAAACCGTGTTCTGTTGGCGAACTCGCACCTGATGCAGTTTGTCATAGCCAATCAGCGCATCGGAAACGTCGCCGAATGCTCGCTGGATCGTCTGCCGGTATGCGATGAGGGCCTGTTCGTGTTGTGACTGGGCGAAATGCAGATTTCCGCGAAGAGCGCCGCCGGTGAAGATCGGCTGGCTCACCTGTGCGCCGTAGGACCAGATTCCGATTTGTGTGGGATATGTAATCGGGAAAAGACTACTTCGGCCGAAAGACCCACCGCCCGAACCCGTAAGCGCAATTTGCGGAAAGAACTGGGCCTTTGCGACTCCGATTTCAGCGTTTGCTGCAACCAGAATTTGCTCTGCTTCGCGAATGTCCGGCCGCCGCTCGATCAGTGATGACGGCAGGCCAGGGGGCACCTCTGGCGGAAGCTGTTGCGCGACGAGAGCGAGGCCGCGTGGCACCCCATTCGGATAATTGCCGAGCAAGATACTAATGGCATTTTCCTCTTGAGCGATCTGCCGCTCCAACTCCGGGATCTGCGCGTTCGCGCTGTCAAGGACCTGCTGAGCCTGCAGAACGTCAAGCTTCGTCGCTACTCCGTGATCGAGACGCATTTGGGTCAGCTTGACTGAATTTGTTTGTGTGGCGACTGTTTCACGTGTGACCCGAAGCTGCTGATCCATTTGCAAGAGTGTGAAGTAATCGGCGGCCACATCGCTAACCAGAGTCAAGACCACGGTCTGCCGGGCCGCGTCGGTGGCCAGTAACTCAGCTCGAGAGGCCTCGGTTGCTCGGCGTAGGCGGCCGAAGAAATCCAACTGAAACGCTGCGTCGGCGGTAAGGGTCAGAAAGTTGTACTTGGATTGTTCGATATTTTCTTTGCCGCCGTTAAAGTTGGCATTGCCGGACAATTGGGGAAACAGACTAGCGCGCGTAACCGCAATCTGCGCGCGGGCTGCGTTGATACGTTCCGTCGCGAGCTGCAAGTCGTAGTTTTGCTTCAGTGCAGTCCGGATTAGTTCCTGCAGTTTCGGGTCTTTGAAAACCTGCCACCAGGGGAGATCGGCATAAGAGGCGGACTGGGCCTGGATTTGCGGGTTCTCTGACAACTCCCGAAATGTGTTGGGAGTCTGCACGACGGGGCGCCGATACTTCGGGCCCACGGCGCAAGAACACAGGAAACTTGAAACAAGCACGGTGCCAATCAGGCGCTTAATTGTTTTGCGAGGGTGCATGTTTAGTCTCCTGTTGCGGGTAAAGTGGCCGGCACCGTTCCGACCGCGGGCTCCTCAGCCGAGTTGAGCCATTTCTCGACCCCGTAGAAAATCGCTGGAATGAAGAAGATCCCAAACGCACTAGCAGCTAGCATTCCACCGATCACGGTGGTTCCCATGATTTGACGTGCCACGGCTCCGGCACCGCTCGCAGTCCACAAGGGAATGCAGCCAAAAACGAACGCAAAAGATGTCATCAAGATCGGCCTCAGACGAAGACGCGCGCCTTCGAGCGCCGCATCTGCGAGCGGCTTACCTTGTTCGTATTTTTCTTGGGCGAACTCTACGATCAGAATGGCGTTTTTGGCGGCCAGACCGATGAGCATGACCAGCCCAATTTGCGAATAAACGTCATTTTCAATCTGAACGAGGTAAGGCGGCACAAAATAACCGAGCAACACGCGGCGCAGCCAAAGTATGGCGAACGCCCCAAAAACAGCCACTGGCGTGCTAAGGAGAACACTGAAAGGCAGCGACCAACTCTCGTAAAGCGCAGCAAGGATCAGGAACACGAACAAAAGGGAAAGGCCGAAGATGATCGAGGGCGGGACCCCTTCCCGGGCCTTTTGCTCCTGAAACGAGATGCCAGAGTAATCAAATCCCATCTCGCGCGGCATTGTCTGTTTGAACACATCTTCAAGCGCAGCGGTCGCCTGATCGGCGCTATATCCCGGGGCGGCGCTGCCGTTGATTTGAGCGGACCGATATTCATCGAAGCGCTGTGTAAATTCCGGGCCTACGCGCGACGAGATTGTGGTGAGCGTCGACAGAGGCACGCTCTCTCCCTTGTTGTTTAGGACATAGAATTTTCCAACATTGTTGACGTTGGCGCGGTCCACGTTTTCAGCCTCCACATATACCTGCCATTGACGGCCAAAACGATTGAAGTAGTTGACGAAATATCCGCCCATGAAGGCTTGAATTGTCCGATAAACATCGGTCAGGTTCACGCCTTGTTTCAGAACCTTATCTCGGTCGACATCGATGAATTTCTGCGGGACGCTTGGCAGGAAAGTCGTATTGATGCTGCCGATTTCGGGGCGCTTTCGCGCCGCGTCGAGAAAAGTGCTGAGATTCCTGGCGAGGAACTGAATGTCGCCTCCCGAACGATCTTCAAGCAGAAACGTGAATCCGCCCGCTGTCCCCACGCCCGGAATCGCAGGCGGAGAAAAGCCGAATACAACAGCTTGCGGCAGTTTGCTAAATTGGCGATTCAGATTGGCTTTAAGGGCTTGGAACTGCTCAGCCCTTGTCGTGCGCTCGCTCCAAGGTTTGAACGTCACAAAAAAGGTGGCGTTATAGGTCGTGCGAACATAACTCAGCAAATTGAAACCCACAAGGCACGTCGAATATTGGACGCCCGGTGTATTCAAAATCACTGTTTCCACGTCAGCCACGACCGCATTCGTTCGCCCCAGCGACGCGGAGTTGGGGAGTTGAAGGACTACATAGGCATAGCCCTGGTCTTCATCCGGCAGGAAACTCGTGGGGACGAAGTGGGAGAACAAACCGGCAGCCAGTCCAAATATCGCAAGCAGCGCGACGACAACGGCGGTTTTCTTGACTAAGACTCCGCTCCAATGCACGTAGCCGTCAGTCGCTCGGTCGAAGACGCGGTTGAACCAATCAAAGAATCGACGCAGTAGACCGTGACTCGGCTGCCGCGGACGAAGCAGGAGCGCAGCTAAGGCCGGGCTGAGAGTGAGCGCATTGAAGGCCGACAGAATAACGGAAATGGCGATTGTGACTGCGAATTGTTGGTAAAGCCGTCCCGTAATGCCGGGAATGAACGCAGTGGGGACGAACACCGCCGATAACACGAGCGCAATTCCAAGCACGGGACCAGAGAGTTCTTCCATCGCCTTTAATGCAGCGTTCTTCGGAGTGAGTCCCTCTTCAATGTGGCGTTCGACTCCTTCCACCACCACAATGGCATCGTCGACCACGAGACCAATCGCCAGAACCAGTCCGAAGAGAGAAAGTGTGTTGATAGAGAAGCCGAAGAGCGGAAACAAAACGAATGTGCCAACCAGCGATACCGGCACCGCAAGAAGCGGAATTAAAGTGGAGCGCCAGCCCTGCAGGAAGAGATAAACAACGAAAACTACCAAGATGAGAGCGATCACTAGCGTTTTAACAATTTCTTTGATCCCTTCGGTGACGGAGAGAGTCGTGTCGAGGGAAGGCACGAACTCCATATCTTGCGGGAAGCGTTGCTTCAACTGCGCCATCAACTTTCTGACGCCGTTCGCGGCATCGACCGCATTGGATCCGGGCAATTGATAAGCAGCGATAATCGCGCCGGGTTTGCCATTAAAACGTCCGGCAATGCTGTAGTCCTGTGAACCCAATTCGATGCGTGCCACGTCTTTCACCCGCACGATACCGCCATCGGGCGTTTCGCGCAGGACAATCTGGCCGAACTGCTCAGAGGAAACGAGCCGACCCTGCGCCAGCACGCTGTAAGTAAATTCCTGGCCCTTAGGCGCCGGTTCACCTCCTGCCTTGCCGGCAGGGTTGACGGTGTTCTGGGCCTGAACGGCGGTGATGATTTGGGGCACCGTGATACCGAGCTTCGCCAAGCGGTCCGGGTTAACCCACATTCGCATGGCATACTGCCCGGCCCCAAAAACCTGTACGTTTCCGATGCCGGGTGATCGGAGAATGGGATCAACAAGATTGATGAAGGCGTAGTTCGCCAGGAAAGTCGCGTCATAGGTTCCGTGCGGCGAATAAACCGCAATCACGATGAGGGGAGCAGTCACTGATTTTCGAACCGTGATTCCGTAATTGGTCACGTCGGCCGGGAGCTGCGAGGCGGCCTGCGTTTCACGCGACTGTGCGAGAATAAAATCGGTATTAGGATCTGTCTTCTGGTCGAAATCCACGATCAAGTTGGTGCTTGAGTTCCCCGTCGCGTTCAGGGAATACATGTAATTCATGTTGTCCACGCCGTTCATCTGCTGTTCGAGGGGAGTGGCGACAGCCTGTTCCAGTGTTTGAGCGTCCGCTCCGACGTACGTGGCCAGGATTTGGATTTCCGGCGGAGCGATGTTGGGAAATTGAGCGACAGGCAGGCTGATAACGGTGAGTGAACCCACTAGCACCAGAACGATGGAGATCACCATCGCAACGATAGGGCGATTGATAAAGAACTTTGACATGGTCTCACCTGTTCCCCTGGTTGCTGCCAAACGGCATCGGATTGACCCGAACTCCTGCATGCACTTTCTGAACGCCTTCGGCAATGATGCGTTCACGCGGATTGAGCCCACTGGCAATCACCCACCGGCTATCCACCTGCGGCCCGACTGTGACCGGCCGGATCGACACTTTGTTGTCGCCGTCTACGATGGCCACCTGATAGCCTCCCTGCAACTCAGACACTGCACGTTGCGGCACAAGCAGCGCGTCATGCTGGATCTGCACGACGGCACGCACTCTGGCGTAGCCGCCGGGCTTCAGAACGTTGTTGGGATTGGGGAAAAGTCCGGCAATCCGAATTGCGCCGGTGCTCTCATTCACTTGGCGATCGGCAAAATAGAAGCTCCCGTCGTGTGCATAAATCGAACCGTCTGCCAGGATCAACTGGAGCCGCAAATTCTTGTCCGCTGCTAGCCGACTTTCTTCCGTGGGGAATCGCTTTCTCCAGGCGAGATACTGAGGCTCCCCAACTGTGAAATAGACTTTGATCGGGTCTACTGTCGAAACAGAAGTCACTGGCCCGCTGGCGGGGCTGACGAGAGCGCCCACTTGCAGTTGTGCCTGTCCTGCAATGCCATCGATCGGTGTAACGAGCCGGGTAAAAGCGAGGTTGATTTTTGCGGTCTCGACGGCAGCCCGAGAAGTCTGGATTTGGGCTTTGGCCGTTTCTACGCTGGCGATAGCCGCGAGATTGTTCTGTACCGCATTGTCGAGATCCTGCTGGCTTGCGGCCTGTTGCTCGGCTAGTGGTGTGTAGCGCTGGACATCAAGTTCGGTCCGGCCCTGTACCGCCTGGGCGTTCGCCAGTGTGGCCTTAGCTTGAGCAAGCTGACCCTCGGCCTGATCGAGCGCCGCCTGAAACGGCCGTGGGTCGATCTGAAAGAGCAGTTGCCCTTTCTTTACGAATGCTCCCTCCTGATATCCCTGCTTGAGCAAGTACCCTGTCACCTGAGCTCTGACATCGGCATTGACCAAGCCATCGAGCGTACCGATCCATTCTCCAACCATAGGGACATCCTGTTGCTGGACGGGCACCACCTGAACGTCAGGAACGTTTCCTGGCTGTGCGGCCTGCGCATGTTTGTTGGGGCGAATCGCGCCAACAAGCATCCCTACTGCGATGGCGGCGACGACAACCCCGCCGCCCCAAACATAACGTCTCGTCACATTCATACTCATCTCCGCCAACGGTGCGATCCACTTACTCGCACGTGTTGTGAACAAGTGCGATTAAGCCTGAGACTTGGGTGCGAGTCTATTAGACGATGGTCGTGACCATGACCTTCGCACTAGCGGATTTCGGTGACTACCTCTTGCGACACAAGAGCTCCAACACGTTGGTTCCTGACACTTCCGCGATGCCGCTTGCGTGTAACGATCGACTGCACATGTTGCGTTAACTTAGTGCGTGCTCGATGCAGCCTCGCCTTTACTGTTCCCACTGGCAGTTCCAAGATTCTGGCTGTTTCTTTGGCCGACAACTCTTGCAGGCTGCACAATTGCACGACCTCGACATGGAGTGGTCTCAATCGCTTAAGTCCTCTTGCAAGCAGAACTCGGCCCTCCTTCGACAAGTACTCATGCTCGGGGTTCGGCCTCGTTTCCACTGGATGGAATCTTGCCCAAGCATCACCGGTTTCAGCTGCCTCATCAAGCGATGTTTCCCTTTTCCGCCGGCTCGCGCGCAAGCGCATGAAGGCCGCGTTCATCGCGATGCGAGTGAGCCACGAGGAGAATCTCGAACGGCCATGGAAGCCATTCAGGTTGCGGAAAGCATCGAGAAATGCGGTTTGAACGGCGTCCTCCGCATCTTCTCGATTGCGAAGAATCCGTTGGGTAACCCGCAGGAGAGCGTTCCAGTGGGGCATGACAAGACACTCGAATGCTGCCGAGTTACCGGCTCGCGCAGACGCTAAGAGGCTTGCCTCATCACTTGTGATGAATGAAGGCCCGATCGCTACAGCGTTCGGTGCGTAAGTTGTCGGGGCTGACATCGTGTGTCTCATTGTCTTGATTTACCTTTCGATCTGGTTCACACCGCAGGGCGCATCGCCCGCCGGGCCTGTCCCGAGAAGGTCTCAAAAGTTTGCCCACCTGCTACAAAACTGGTGGTTCCTTACGAACACAATGGGATTAAGCCAGACTCAACGAAAGGAGTCTATTAGACGATGGTCGGGATCACGACCTTGGTAGTAATTCGCGCCGCATAACCTCCTCGGGGTGGAAGAGATACACAAGTCAACAGACGCCCCGAAAGCCTGGACTGCTCAATAGGGCGCGAAGGGAGAATCGGAAGCGAGAAATGCCGTTGCCTGCCGGGTGAAGGACTCGTGAAATTGGAATAAGGAACCGTGGCCGGAATCGGGATAGGTGAGAAGCACGGCGTTCGGCAGATTTTCGCTCAGCCAATAGGAATTTGAAACGGGAATCATTTCGTCATGAATTCCGTTAACGACGAGGGTCGGCTGGCGGATACCTTTCAGATATGCAAAGCGCTCGCCCGTGAATTGCTCCCAGTGACGAAATGCGGCCATTTGCGCCCCCGCCACCTCGGGCCCGGAGGCGGGCTCGCGGTCCTCCTTCCGTTGCGCGATCCTACCAATGAACGCCTCGCCGGCTGCCTGGCTCGTTGCTGTCGGCGCAAAGAATATTTTCTGCAAGCGGGCATATCCTTGGAGCGTGGAATCGTTGAAATACTTGGCCAGACTTGGCTTTTCGAGGTGCATAATGTTTTCCCCTCCTCGCGGAGCGGTACCCACGAGAATGATCCGTCGAAAGATCGATGGGCTTGCTAGTGCCATCTGTTGGGCAACCATTCCGCCGAGCGAGAACCCGAGAACGTCGCACGCATCCACGCCTAAGCCTTCCAGGAAGGCCACGGCATGCATCGCCATTTCATCTACGGTTTTCGGGACGCTGCCGCTGGATCGGCCTACTCCAGCGTTGTCAAACAGGATGACTTGCCGACCTGATGCCAATTGGTCCGTGACGGCGGGATCCCAATTATCAAGCGTCCCTATGAAGTGCTGAAGAAGCAGCAACGGGAGCCCCACGCCGTTTCCGAAGCGACGGAACGCATACGTTTCGTTCTTCCCCCGTAGGAATTGTGTAGGAGTGGTGACATTACTACCAGCATTGATGGTTAACATAGTGCCGTCCTTTTAGTGTGTGCTGAACTCAGTCTGAGATGTCTAGCGCAAAGATCGAAATGCTGCTCGGAGTTCTTCAGAGAAAAGCTGCGGTTGCTCCCAAGCCGCAAAGTGACCGCCCTTATCGACTACATTGAAGTAAATGAGGTTGCGATAGGCGCGCTGCGTCCAACTCTTCGGCGCACGGTAGATCTCGTCCGGAAATACCGTCACCGCAACGGGCACCGAGATTTCCGTCGTTCTCACCACACTAGTGGTGGTCAGACTGCTGTTGTTGTTTTCCCAGTAGATGCGCGCGGAAGAGGCCGCCGTGTTCGTCAGCCAATAAAGTGTGATGTCGTCCAGCATCTCGTCTCTTGTGAGTGAACGCTGGGGTTCACCGCCGTTATAGTCATACATCCAGGCCGCTAGACCGGCAGGTGAATCCGTCAGGCCGTAACCGATGGTTTGTGGTCGCGTTCCCTGAATGACGCGATAGCCCGCATGTTTCGTGAGGAAAGTGCTGATGGAATCGCAAGCGGCTTTTTCATCTGCCGATAGTCCGGCCGGTAGCGGGTCTCCGGCGTTGATCGCCTTCGCAATCTCTGGAGGCACGGTCGCGGGATAGTTCACGTGAATACCAAGCAGTCCCTCGGGTGCCTGGCGGCCCATGATCTCCGCTATGAGTGCTCCCCAGTCGCCGCCCTGGGCGACATAGCGCGTATATCCCAAGCGTTTCATCAGTACGTCCCAGGCTCGCGCGATGTGTTCCGGATTCCACTGCGTGTCCCGAGGCTTACCCGAGAAGCCGAAACCGGGGAGCGACGGTATGACAACATCGAAGGCGTCCTCCGCCCGCCCGCCGTAGGCCGTTGGATCTGTGAGCGGACCGATAACCTTCAGAAGTTCGAAAATCGAGCCGGGCCAGCCGTGAGTGATGATCAGCGGCATCGCGTTTGCATGTCGCGACTTAACCCGGATGAAGTAAATATCGAGCCCGTCGAGCGTGGTCACAAACTGCGGGAGAGCATTCAATCTCTCTTCAGCCTTCCGCCAGTCATAGCCAGTCTGCCAATAGCGTACGAGGTCTTGCATAACTGCCGAGGGGACCCCTTGAAATTGATCGGGAACCGTCTCCTGGTCGGGCCAGCGCGTTGCCGCCAGGCGGCGACGAAGATCAGCAAGTTGCCCTTCCGGAACATTGACGTGGAAAGGCCGAATGGATTCATCTTCGATGGCTGCGCTGTGCTTCAATGGCTGTCCCCTTTCCGCAAAGGCCTGTGCGCCAGGAACCGGCGATGCCTGGCTGTAACTCAAACCGACAAAAAGAGCGAGACTGCAAGCAACGTCTGTGACGAAAACTACAAGTGAAGCGCGCAACCTTCTTCTGGAATCACTCACAGCATCAGTCATAAATGTGCTGGAACTCTGACGGGTCTGTTGAAGCTGCATAATTCCTTTCCTTTTGTGGCATCGCACTGAACTCCGCTTGAATCAGCCGGCAACGAGTGCGTCAAATAACTAGGGTGCGTAACGAGTGAAGACGAAGTCACTGTCTTTGGCAGGCTCGTGACAGGCAAAACAGGTTTTGTGGGTCGCCTCGTCGGCAGGTTTGCCGTCATTGAATTGGGCGAAACCCCAGCCGCCGGTCGAAGCGTATTTTGTTGAATCCTTCACCATGAACTGAACGTTGGTCGGGGGGCCCGCCACGAAAGATCCGTCCACCAGTTTCTCGACTTGCTCCGGAGAAAGGTGCGTCTCTGTTCCTCCGCGAACGCGAAAGGCATTTTTAATGGTCTCTGATGTAACTTGTTGCCAGGCTAGGCGGGCAATTATTGTGCCGTCAGGGAACGGAACCTTCCTGTCCCGGTAGGCTTTTATGGCGATATCATTGCCCAGTTTGGCGCGAAGGTCATTGAGCGGAGCTCCGACGCGAGCAACGGAGATCAGCTTCCAATCGCGGTATCCGGCCGGAATTGTGACGCCGTAGATGGGGGCGGCGTTTTCATCGGTATGGCCGGAGACCGCAGCCGTGAACGTGACAATCCCGGCTAGCGTTGCAACTGCAATCAACAAGAAAGCGATCGGCTTCATAAGGTTCCTCCTTTGTTGACAGCCTCTTATTCGTAAGCTGACAACCGTGTGAAATTCGTTCCACAGCTCCCAGCGTTACGGTGCGGGCGCGTAATTGGTGAAGACAAAATCGCGATCTTTCGCAGGCGCATGGCAGGGGAAGCAGGTCTGGTGCAGCGCCGTATCGCCCGGTTTTCCGTCCTTAAAGTCGGCGAACCCCCAGCCGCCCGTCGCGGCGTATTTCTTTGAGTCCTTGACCATAATTTGAACATTCACCGGGGACCCGATCACGAACGAGTGAGTGCCGGGGAATGGGACATCAAGGACTTTGTCGTTGTCTTCCGATGGAACGCGAGTCCAATGCATCGCCGCGATGATGGCGCCATCGGGGAACGGACGCGTCCCTTCTTTAAAGGCCTTGATCGCTATATCGTTGCCGACTTGAGCGCGCAATTGCTCGCCCATGCCGGCGAAATGGAGCTGCTTCACGGCGATCAATCGCCAATCGCGGTATCCGGCGGGGATTTTGACGCCGTAGATCGGAGAGGCTTCTTCATCTGCGTGCACGGACCGGGCAGGCGTGAGGGCGATAACGCCGGCCGCTATGGCAACTACGATCAGCACGAAAACCATCCGGCTCATAAATGTTCCTCCTAAAGAGTTATTGAATTTTCGACTACATTTCCTTTGCGCTTGGGATGGAGCATTAATCGCAACTTACTGCGCATGCACTGCCGCATCCTCGATCGCTGCCGCCACCTCCTTGGGATGGGAGACATATATTGCATGGCTCGCACCCGGCACCTCAATCGTGTGACTATTCGCCCGCTTGGCATACCAGCGCTCCAGTTCGGGATTGATGGTTCGGTCCGCCCCCGCCACCAGCATCCAACTCGGCTTGATCCTCCATGCGGCAGCGGTGATGACGGCTTTGAAGTTGTCGGCGAAGTTTGGCACTTGCGACCGTGCCATAAATGCGGTCTGGTCGAGGGGAAGATCGGCCGCAAAATATTCGCGGAATTGCGCTGGATCAAGATGGGTGAAGCCGTCAGGAGTTTTCTTGATACCAGTAGATTTGCTTAAATCGCTCGGGAACCGCTTCCCATCTTCGGCTTCATTCTCCCCGGCATCGGGCATATGAGCGGCGACATAGACCAGGCCCACAACCGACGGATCATTCCCTGCTTCGGTTGCGACAGCGCCGCCATAGCTGTGAGCGACAAGAATGCAGGGGCCGTCCTGCTGAGTGATTACACGCTTCGTAGCCTCGACGTCCTCCTTAAAGGAGGTTTCGGGTTCTTGGACGATGCTGACGTTGTAGCCGTCCTTGGTCAGAATGTCGTAAACACTCTTCCAGCCCGATCCGTCGGCCCAGGCGCCGTGGACTAACACAACGTTGCGCACCGGATGGTTTGCCGTTTGAGCGGTAAGTACGCCGGAGCTAAAGACCAACAGAACTATGCAGAGAACTCTGTACGTTACCGTGCGTGGCTCGGAGCATCCCGCGAAAGTGGTCTTTCTCATCATTCATTCCTCCTTAATAGCGTTGGTGTTTTGGAATTCGGGGAAAAGGTTGCACGCAAGTCTCGAGGGGCGCCCACGCGATGTGGCGCAACTATTTGTTATTCACCTTTGCCGCCAACCCCTCAGCGCTGCGGGTTTCCTACCTTGCGCTGTTCTACAGAAACAAGATGCACCAATTCAATGCACAGCGCCATTCCACCTTGGTCGTGGTGGGCTGTTTCACGATGCCTCGTAAATGAAAACCGCTACCTAAGTCGTGGTCGCGACCATCGTCTAATGGCGCGATTCTCACACATGGGAGAACATTCTCGCGTTCGGCTTCGCATCCGCACAAACGATGCATATAGCGAACCATTACTCACAAACGGAGGGTTGAAATGCTCCCTACACCAAAAGTCGTTATGAGGTCTGTCGTCGTTGGCATTGCCTATTTACTTTACTCACTCTCGGGCTGGGCACAGACAGCTAGAGAAGTCAAAGGACCAACACCGCTGGTGGCAATCCAGAATGAGCCGCCCGCGAAACTAATCGTCGATCCACCAATTCCCGAACAGTTGGCGTTGGGACGTGTGTTCATCCAATATCGAACCGAAAACCTGCGCATTCTTCCGGTGTTCGGCAAAGCTGCGTTGGAAGTATCGCCGCGCGTTGGACACATGCACTATTTCTTGGATAACCAATCATGGCCAACTGTCGATACCAGCGGGGAAACGGTGGTCTTCGTAGGGCTGCCCCCGGGCCCGCACAAGGTGCGGTTCGAATTAGCAGACGCGATTCACAGACCGATCCCAGGCGCTTCCCAAGTCGTTGAGTTCACTGTCCCGCCCAAGGCCCCGAACTAGGTGCGTGCATGACGAACTGGCCGCAAAGATCACGACGGCAGGTCTAGACCTTGCTGCGAACATATCCGCAAACAAAAGTTCTGTTCGAGTTATCGGAGGAAGAACAATGCCAAATCTGTGGCAAGCCTTAGTTCTGCTACCTGCTGCAGCGGTCGCCCTGTGTGCAGTGACTGCCGCGGCGCAAAACGCAACGGAGACTTCTGACCCGAGCCGCGTCAACCGGACCACCTTCAAAACCACCGACGTTGCGGGCGTCAAAATCTTCTACCGTGAGGCCGGGGACCCTTCGAAGCCGACCGTCGTTCTGCTGCACGGCTTTCCCACGTCGTCGTGGCAGTTTCATGACCTCATTCCGCTTCTGGTCGACCGGTTTCATATCGTCGCACCCGATTTTCCTGGGATGGGGCACAGCGAAGCGCCGAGCCCGACCGTCTTGCGACCGACCTTCGACGACGTGGGCGCGGTAATAGACGCGTTCATCGCACAACGCACAATGGGGCCAGTCATCTTGTACTTGCACGACATCGGTGGTCCGATCGGCATGCGTGTCGCGATGGCTCACCCCGACCGTATCGCCGGACTGATCTTTCAGAACTTCACCATTTCAGTGGACGGGTGGAATCCCGACCGCCTGAAAGTCTACGAGGGGCTCGGCGGCCCTGAAACCCCGGAGAAGTTGGCCGAAACCGAGCAATTTGCCACCATCGAACGGGACACTCTTCTCCACAAGAAGGGCGCTCGCCTGCCCGACGCCCTAAATCCTGACAACTGGGCGATGGATGCCTATGCGTTCTCTATTGAGGCAAATCGTGCCTTCATGTCGAGATTGTTCATGAACATCGCGACCAACATTCCGCATTACCCGGAATGGGTGGCCTATCTGAAGGAGCGGCAGCCCAGGACGCTGGTCGTGTGGGGGCGAAATGATCCTCTTATCTGGCCGGCTGGTGCAGAAGCAGTGAAACAGGCTGTCCCGACGGCAGAGGTGCACTATTTCGACAGCAGCCACTACGCACTCGACGAGAACGCCGACGCGATCGCCGATGCCATCATCAAGACGTTTTCTCCGAGACCAGGAATGCGCAATTAGCGCAGGAAGGAGCCGGGCAATGAACAAACTCGCGGAGCAGGCAATCGACGCGCACGGCGGTCTTGAACGTTGGAACCGTTTCACCACGCTTTCGGCGCACCTGGTCCAAGGAGGCGCCCTCTGGGCTGCCAAGGGCAAAGCGGGAGTCCTGGCGGACGTAACCGTCACGGTTGGCCTCCGCGACGAGAAGGCTTCGCACTGGCCCTTCGGTTCTGCCGATAGAAGGTCGCGCTTCGAACCGCAACGAGTCGCGATCGAAGACCCGAACGGTAGGGTCCTTGAAGAACTCCTCCAACCGCGCGCTTCCTTCGGAGGACACGCCGCCACCTGGAGCGATTTGCAACTCGCGTACTTCGCCGGATACGCGATGTGGACCTATCTGAACATTCCGTTTCTCCTTGCCAGACCTGGCGTTGAGTCAGAAGAAGTGGAGCCGTGGCAAGAGTCAGGCGACACGTGGCGTAGTTTGAAAGTCCGCTTCCCCGCGGATATCGCGACCCACAGCACGGAGCAGACGCTCTACTTCGACCGGCAAGGATTGCTAAGGAGACAGGACTACAACGTCGAAATCGATGGCACCGCTGGAGCCGCACACTACGTCTACGATCACAAAGAGTTTTCTGGCATCGTCTTCCCGACGAAAAGGCGAGTCTTCCGTCGACAACCGGACGGACGCCCCGCTCTCGAAATGTTAATTATCTCCATCGACCTCGATCAGATTGTTCTCGGCTAAACGTCGCAATTAGACATTGAACAAGACAGGAGTTGGTCGGCACCGAACGTACCCATCTACAGTGAAGGAGGTTGGCCAATGAAAGTCGTCAAGGCTGCCGGGGTTCAAATAAGTCCCGTCCTATATAGTCGCGACGGAACAGTCGACAAAGTTGTGCAGAAGATCCATGAACTCGGTGAACAGGGAGTGCAGTTCGCAACCTTCCCCGAGACTGTAGTCCCTTACTACCCGTACTTTTCGTTCGTCCAATCCCCGTACCAGATCATCGCCGGACATGAGCATCGGAAGCTACTCGAACAGGCGGTAACGGTGCCCTCTCCTAGTACCGATTCAATCAGCGAGGCTTGCAGGCAGGCTGGAGTTGTTGTCTCGATCGGCGTTAACGAACGGGATCAGGGAACCCTTTACAACACGCAACTGCTCTTTGACGCCGACGGCGCCTTGCTTCAGCGGAGGCGCAAGATCTCGCCCACCTACCACGAGCGCATGATCTGGGGCCAGGGCGACGGCTCGGGACTGCGTGCAGTGGACAGCAAAGTTGGCCGCATTGGCCAGCTGGCATGCTGGGAGCATTACAACCCGCTGGCGCGGTACGCAATGATGGCTGATGGCGAGCAGATCCACTCTGCGATGTATCCAGGATCCATCTTCGGCGATCTGTTTTCCCAGCAGACGGAAATCAACATCCGGCAGCATGCGTTGGAATCCGCATGCTTCGTCGTCTGCGCTACGGCTTGGTTAGATGCCGAACAGCAGGCACAAATCGCCAAAGACACTGGCGGCAGCATTGCCCCCATCTCTAGCGGTTGTTTCACTGCAATCGCGGCGCCCGATGGAAGTCTGCTAGGGGATCCGATTCGCTCCGGCGAAGGCATGTTCATCGCCGACCTCGACTTCACGCTGATCAACAAGCGCAAGCAGATTATGGATTCGCGAGGGCACTACAGCCGGCCGGAGTTGCTTAGTCTACTGATTGACCGCACCCCTACCGCCCATGTTCACGAACGCGCCGCGCAGGTCGAGTCAGTCGCTGAGCGGACCGCGACGGGTATTCTTACCGAGGTCGCTTGAACCAGGTTGCGTGGACAGCGAAGCATGGAGGAATAATGAAGATGCAAACGATCGAAGTACAGGTTCGTAGGGTCAATATGGTCTCACGAAGACCATTCGAAGACATTATAAACGCGCTTACGTCAAGCATAGGCCGGCCAGACATGCCTGAGTTCCATCGCGCGGTCGCCTCGGCGACGACTCTTGGCGATCTGGAACGGGTGGTCACGAGGGCGATCGGAACTTCGGGTCTTATGGAGTTCGTCCGTTTCGACTCCGGCGAAGTCTTGCGAAAGGAGCGAGGCGGGCAAGGGCCCAACATCCTCCGTCTCGTCGTAGGGAATCCACTCATCATGAAAGAGATGGCCAAGACCGTTCCTGATGCGGCGTCATATGCTCCGGTCACAATCTTGGTTGACGAGCGCGCTGACGGAGTGCACCTCTCTTACGATTCGATGGCAAGCCTGCTAGCGCCTTACGGGAGTGAATCGGCTCTCGCAGTCGCGAGAGACCTCGACTCAAAGGTCGAAACCCTGCTGGAGACAGCTGCGCAGTGAGGCACGCGGTGTAAATTGCAGATGCGGAGCAGCGTTTCGAAAGACTACGACGTGCGTTTGACGATGAAGACAGTCTTGTCGTCGATCAAGTCCGTGTCGCCGTTCGCTCGGAACTGGGTGTCTTGCTTTACAGCGTAATCCAGTAGTGCATTGCAGATGTCCCTGGCCGGTTGGCGGTAGTGTTCGCGCAAAACATCTTCGAGTTGCTCGCGAACTTGTCCGTCGCTGCCGTCGTAAACTCCATCGGTGTAAAGAACGAGAATGTCTCCTGGACTCATCAGTGTGATCTCACCAAGATCGGAAGAGTCGACCTCTGTTTGCCTGAAGTTCAAGGAGTAGTATTTTTTACGATCCGGATGATCTGTGGGGACCTGCAAACCAAGGGCAAGAAATTGCACCATTCGGCGTTCATTGATGTTCATGAACTTGCGATACTCCGCCGAGAACACCAGCGGGGGAGGATGCCCGAAATTGGCAAAGCGAAAATAACCGCCCGGGCGTACCTCGCCGTATACCATGGTTGCGATTTCGCGTGCGCCTTCTTTCTCGATGATCCCCAATGCATTGCGGGCGGTTACCGATTGCGCCAACCGCAGGTTCATGTTTTCAAGTAGCATGGGCGTTGTTCTGCCGTATCGGTCGAGCTCGGTGAGCATCAAAGCATGGAACGTGTCATGTACTGTGGATGCAATCTTGGCTGAGATGAGTCCGTGTCCTTGTGCGTCTACGATCAGAACACCCGCGGTGGAATAAAGATCACGCAACTCTTCCGCAACACGTTCTTGCTCGCAGCTCCTAGCGAATCGATACTCCGCTTCCATTTCGGGGTTGTAGCCGGGCCTTGTTTTCAGCCACTGCACCTGGTCGTCGACCGAATTGCGTAGGAGAGCGCCTGGAGGAAGTGGTTCGAGGAACTCTCTTGATAGGCGTTGGGCCTGCTGAATGCGTGCGTCGATGTCATAACGCTGTTGAAAATTGATGTATTCAAAAAGATCTCCACCGACAGTTCCCACCGGGATGGAATCTCCAAACATCTCGATACCCGGGATGTGGGGAATCGCTCCTTCCACCGGCATCAACCGCTCATGCAGGTATTCATCGATGCTTGGAACTGTGTTCGACTTCGTCATAAACATGATTCGGCGTCGGACACAATTGTCTCACCAACCACTTTCCAGAGACGAGATTACGCCACCTGGGCGGCGGACTCCGTTCGTATGGTTGTCACTACGTTGATGTTGCCATGAGTGGCTTTGGAATAGGGACATTCCAGGTGCGCGGCATCCACGATTTTCTGCGCGACCTCGTGCTCGATGCCGGACAGGCTGACGTTGAGGCGACCTTGAACGAGATGTCCGCCGTTGGCTACTCCCAGGTCTACTTCAGCGTCGATGGCGACGTCGGGCGGGAGCGTGACCTTCATCGCGTGAGCCACAATCTTGACCGCCGATAGATAACAAGCCGACCAAGCCGCGGCGAATAGCTGCTCAGGGTTGGTGCCGGTACCCGAAGTTCCTGGGACCGAAAGCTTGACATCCAGGCGTCCGTCGGAGGTTCGAGACGATCCTCCCTCTCGGCCGCCCGTAGTGTGGGTTTTTGCCGTGTAGAGTACTTTTTCCATTTGCGTAATGCTCATTGCGCGCCCTCCTCGATCAAAATAGTCTGTCCGATTTTGTAGCCGTTTCGTTGGCGGCCGTCCCGATTAAGCCAGAGACGCAGTGGCGCGTCCATACGACGAACGTGTCGACCTATACCAAGGTGTGGGGTGGACATTGCTCCCCGGAGTGGTGCATCCTAGCCTTCGCGCCACGCCGTTCGACATCCTGTGGGGATGTTTATGAATCGGTTCGAACCTGCAATCTCTTTTGTGGGCTCTTCGTCCGCCGAGTCCCGTCACGCCAGCGCCCTGATTAGGAGCAGCGGAGCATACTTTCCGCGTGCGATTCGTGGTGCCAGAACCAGCGAACAGATGCTAGCTATCTTGAGCACGCTAGCTCTTCTGGCAATATTTTTCGCATCTACCGCCGCTCGAATCTTCGCGCTCGACCCCACAAGTCGGATCTCGCAATATGGCCACACTGTCTGGAGAGTGCAGGACGGGTATTTCGGGGGTAAGGCATGGGCGGTCACGCAGACGACTGACGGTTACATCTGGGTTGGAACAGATGCCGGACTCTTCAGGTTTGATGGCGTGCGTTTTGTTCGATGGAGCCCTCAAGCCGGCGAAGAATTGCCTTCTAATCGGATTGTAGCGCTGCTGGGTGCACGAGATGGAAGCCTGTGGATAGGAATGGATACCGGTTTGGCTCATCTTGTCCACAACCGATTGATCCTGTACGAGAAGAATGAGCGATGGGCAATTTCGTACATCATGGAAGACCGAGACGCGAACATCTGGATCGACCGTTTTGGCTCTCAAGACAGGACGCACCCGCTATGCCAGGTCGTCGATACTGCAATCCGATGCTACGGAAGCAAAGAGGGGATTGAGGCAAACGGCGGAGGGGGCCTTGCGCAAGACAGGTCGGGTGATCTTTGGGTGGGAAGCAACACAACTCTCACCAGATGGCGGCGACCTGGAGACTCGACAGTTTACCGGCCAAAGTCGTTGCAATCTAACGCGGGAGGTGGCGGCGTCTTTGCGCTATTGCCGGCGTCCGATGGATCTCTCTGGGTGGGAATGACGTCCGGCCGAGGTGCGGGATTGCAGCACATGGTGGATGGCTGCCTGAAACCATTTCTTGCGCCAAATTTAAATGGCGAGACTGTGGACGTGTTTGCCCTCCATGGCGATCATCAGAACGGTATCTGGGTCGGAACGACACAGGGTCTTTTCCGAATCTACGGCATGGATGTCGATCACTATGGAAGCGCCCAGGGCTTATCGAGCGACTATGTAAACAAGATATTTCAGGACCGCGAAGGCAACGTCTGGGTCGCTACGTCGCAAGGACTCGACATGTTTCGTGACCTTCCTGTGAAGACTTTTTCGAAACGCGAAGGGTTGAGCACCGATGGAGTACAGTCGGTTGCCGCGTCACATGACGGCTCTGTCTGGATAGGGGCCGACCGTCTGCAAGTTCTTCGACATGATGAAGTGTCATTGGAACCAGGAAAAGCGCTCCCCGGAAACCTGGTTACATCTATGCTCGAGGACCAGGCCGATCGCATGTGGGCTGGAATGAACAACACGTTATTCGTTTATGAGCGCGGAAGGTTTCGCCAAATCAGAAGACAGAATGGCACCGCGCTTGGAATGGTGTCGGGGATCGCTGAAGATTCGGAGCATAACATCTGGGTTGAGGCTTTCGGTGGATCACCAGGAACGCTCTTTCGGATCCAGGACTTGAAGGTCCGGCAAGAGTTCTCGCAGGCAGAAGCGCCACTAGCCAGAAAAATTGTGGCCGATCCTCAACGCGGAATCTGGTTAGGTCTGACGAGTGGCGACTTGGCGCGCTATCGCGACGGTAGGGTTGATACCTTTACTTTCGGCAATCACCCGAAATATCCAGTCCGGGGAATGGCTGCGGCACCCGACGGCTCTATATTAGGAGCAACTGCGTTTGGCGTTCTTGGTTGGAAGAATGGAACACAACATATCCTTACGGTGCGGAACGGCCTGCCCTGCAATAACATTAGCGCACTCATTTCGGACGATGCGGGTAATCTGTGGCTCCATACACTATGTGGCCTCATAGAAATCCCGAAAGGGCAAATGCAGTTCTGGTGGGATCACTCCGAAGAAAAATTGCAGCTAAGAGTGTTCGACGCCTTCGACGGAGCCGAAGCCGGATCGGCTTCCTTCACCAACAGCGCCAAAACTCCTGACGGACGGCTGTGGTTTGCAAATGGCAGTGTGGTGCAAGTGGTCGATCCAGCGAACATCCAAGTGAACACTCTTCCTCCGCCGGTCGATATCAATAATCTTGTTGCAGACCACCAGAGTTACACACTGAATTTGGCAATTCGTCTTCCCCCGCTGACGCGGGACCTCGAAATTGACTACGCCGCTCTCAGCTATGTGGTTCCGCAAAAAGTCCTATTTCGTTACAGGCTTGACGGTTACGATCGTGGCTGGCAGGAACCGGGGACACGACGACAGGCTTTTTATAACGACCTCCGCCCCGGCCACTATCGCTTCCGCGTGATCGCGTGCAATAACGATGGCGTGTGGAACGAAACTGGTGCTGCGCTGGATTTCTCCATTCTTCCCGCGTACTACCAAACAGCTTGGTTCCTAGCAATCTGCGCGGCCTCATTTCTGTTTTTGCTGTGGGCTATCTATCAGTTCCGAGTTCAGCAGCTGCAGCGGCAGTTCGCGATCGGTCTTGAAGCGCGGGTCAATGAGCGCACCCGCATCGCGCGCGAATTGCACGATACGCTGCTGCAAAGCCTGCACGGCCTGATGTTTCAGTTTCAGGGGGCCCGCAATCTTCTGCCTCGAAGACCCGATGAAGCGATGCGATCCCTGGACGATGCGATCGGCGACACAAAAAAGGCGCTCGCTGAAAGCCGGGACGCGATTCAAGGCTTACGTCTGGAGCCGATGGCAACGGGAAACCTCGCGGACTTGCTCATGTCGACGAGTCGGGAGTTGGCAAACTCTGCGGCAGACCCAGTGCCGCCGGTTTTCGATTTGATCGAGGAAGGTGATCAGCAAATGCTGTCTACTGCGACCAGCAACGAGATTTGCCGAATCGCACTCGAAATTCTGAGAAATGCATATCGGCATGCACACGCTCGTCGAATCGAGGCCGAAATTCGATATGGTGATCAGATGCTTCGCTTGCGGATTCGGGACGATGGCAAAGGCATCGATCCGAATGTGTTAAAAGAGGGTGGACGCGTCGGACATTGGGGACTGCGAGGCATACGTGAACGTGCCGAGCGAATCGGAGCTCGTGTGGATTTTTGGAGCGAACTCGGCGAAGGCACCGAAGTTGAGATGGCCATTCCGGCTGCGGTTGCTTACGAAAACACCCGTGACAGCTATCTAGCGAAGTTGCTTCGTAAGGTGACGAGTCGTGCAAAGCGTTCATAAGCTAATCCGAATCCTTATGGTGGACGACCACCCTGTCTTACGGAAGGGGCTTGCGGCACTAATTAACCCTGAGCCTGACTTGAAATTGGTCGCGGAAGCGTCGAATGGGAAAGAAGCCATCGAGGCATTTCGATCTTACCAGCCAGATGTAACGTTGATGGACCTGCAGATGCCGGGAATGGATGGGATTCAAGCCATCAACGTCATTTGTGGTGAGTTTCCTGACGCGAGAATCATCGTTTTAACGACCTACACCGGCGATGTTCAGGTAGTGCGCGCCCTCAAGGCTGGTGCAAGAGGCTACATTCTTAAGGGTCACGTGCCTGAGGAACTCCTTAACACAATCCGCGCTGTGCATGCAGGAAAAAAGCGAATCCCTCCCGATATCGCCGCCGAGCTGGCTGATCATGCTACCGATGATTCCCTGACGGAGCGTGAAATCGACGTTCTAAGGTTGATTGCAGCCGGCAACGCAAATAAACAGATTGCTGACGAGCTTTCGATTAGCGAAGCGACTGTCAAGAGCCGCATTACAAATATATTGTCTAAGCTTGGTGCCAACGATCGAGCCCACGCCGTAACCATTGGGCTGAAGCGCGGCATCATCGAGCTGAATTCTAACCAAAAGTAGGAAAAACCTTCCGACTTTGACGTCTTTCGCTCTCTTCCCTATTCCTCTTACGATCTGGAGGGAGGGATCTTGCAAAGACTTTATTCGACGTTTGCCGACGGTTGGCCGGGGGTCGGTCTTCTGCTGCAGCGCATTGTAGCTGCAATCATGCTCGTTCGCTTCTGTGCTATCCAGCTCACAGACTCGTGCTTTTCCGCATCTATGATGCCGCACGTCATTGGTGGATGCGCTGGCATCCTTTTTCTCGTCGGCCTCTGGACACCAGTAGCGGGAACATTGATCGCCGTCGCCGAATTGTGGATCGCAGTAACGCACCTCGGTAATCCGTGGATTTCGATCATGTTAGCAACCATCGGCGGAACTTCACCAATGCTCGGCCCAGGCGCCTTCTCTGTGGATGCTCGCCTTTATGGGAGAAGACACCTGCATGTGTAGAAACTTATGACATCTTCTCACCATCCAAAAGGGGTGCGTTCTGACTAGACCTTGGTTGATGGAAAACTTCGACCATCTACCGTTGTAGATGAAGTGCCGGTTGTTGCACACTCACTCCACGCTTCAAGACTGCTAAACGAACGGTCCTTGGACGTTGCACTGTTATCGGTTGCCACAATTCTTTGGGGTACTCGCGAACGAATGCAAGAAAGGAGTTGAGTTATGAGCTCAGCCGTAATCGGACTTCCTGCCGCAAGTCTCAGGAATGCAACGCAGACAGTCGGTCGAGACCTAGGGTTCTGCCCAGCTTCGCATATCGCGCCAGTCATTTTCGTTATCGACGACGACATTTCGCTGCGGGAGTCGCTGGAGGTGCTGGCCCGCTGCGAAGGGTGGCGGATCGAGGCATTCGCATCCCCGAATGAGTTTCTTGCCCGTCCGCGGGCGAGCGTTCCAAGCTGCCTGATCTTTGCTCTCTCTCCATCGCATAGCAACGGCCTCGAAGTGCAAAAGCAGATCGCGCGAGAACGCGCGGAGACGCCGATTATCGTCGTTTCCAAATCCGGAGATGTCCCCGCAACGGTCCAAGCCATCAAGGCTGGAGCCGTCGATTTTCTCGTGAAACCGTTCAACCATGACGTTTTGCTAGCTGCAATCCGCCTAAGCCTCGAACGCGGCCGCGCCGCGCTTGATCGCGAAATGCAGTTGCGGGATCTTCAAAAGCGCTATGCGTCCCTGACTCCTCGCGAACGGCAAGTCATGGCACTGGTGGTCTCGGGCTTGTTGAACAAACAGGTCGGCGGAGAGCTGGGGATCAGCGAATTCACTGTAAAAGCACATCGCGGGCAGGTAATGCAAAAGATGAAAGCGAATTCCCTTGCCGACTTGGTGAGGATGGCTCCCAGACTCCGCCCTGCGCCTCAGCTGATTCATTTGGCGTGACAACAGCGAGCCGGGTCCTTTTGCCTGGAAGCCCTGCTCCGCGTGCTGATGGTGATGCCGACACTGGCCCGCGACTTCGAGGGCGAGCAGCGGGCGGAGGGAAAGTCTATGGTGAGCTTCGACTACGACGTGGTGATCATCGGCTCTGGGTTCGGTGGAAGCGTTGCCGCGCTCCGTGCTTCGGAGAAGGGCTACCGGGTTGCCGTCATGGAGGCCGGTAGGCGTTGGAAGGACGAAGATATTCCGAAGACCCAGTGGGATCTGTCGCACTTCTTATGGATGCCCGCGGCAGAGATGTATGGGATCCAAAGGATGGAGTATCTGGACGATGTGCTCATCCTCTCTGGCGCAGGCGTGGGCGGCGGCTCGCATGTCTATGGCAACACCTTGTACGTCCCGCCGAAAAAGTTCTTCGACGCGCTAGGATGGGCGGGCATTACCGACTGGGCCGACGAAATGGCGCCATGCATCGATCAGGCAACACGAATGCTCGGCGTCGTTCGCTATCCGTACATGCCAACCGACGTGGATCGGGCCCTGCAGCAGGTAGCGAGCGAGATGGGGAGAGGGGAAACGTTCAACAAGGCCCCAGTGGGCGTCTACTTCGGTAGCCCGGGCGTCGAGGCCGACGATCCTTACTTCGGCGGGGTCGGACCACGGCGCAGCGGCTGCATCTCGTGCGGCAACTGCTGTATCGGCTGCGGCCACAACGCCAAGAACAAGCTGACGACGAACTACCTCTACCTGGCCGAGAAGCTCGGCGCGGTGATCCACGAGCTGCACGAGGTGTACGAACTCGCCCCGCTTGAGGGAGGTGGTTTCGAGGTACACGTACGGCACCCCGGCTGGGCGCAGAGAGCGGCGCATATCGAGCGTCATACATATACCGCAGAGCAGGTGATCGTGGCCGCCCACGCATATGGTTCGTCCAAGCTCCTTCTTCACATGCAGCACCAGGGCCGGCTGCCGGGACTCTCCAGCCAGCTCGGACAACGGGCGCGGACGAACTCGGAACAGCTTTTGTATGTCACGCGCACCCACGGACAATGGAAGGGTGATCGGGAGAAGATCCACATCCAGCCAGGGTCGGTAGCAATCACGTCCGGCGTCTGGCCAGACCCGGTAACGAGCGTCGAGCCCACCTACTGGGGAGCCGGAAGCAACATATTCGCGATGCTCGGAACCTACCACCAGCATGGCGAGCAGAAGCATCCGTTCGAGTCCTGGCTGAAGCAACTGCTCCAGCACCCTAACGAAGTGCTCAGCTTCGATGACCCGCGCCACTGGTCCGAGCGGGCCTTCGTCGCGCTGTGCATGCAGACGACTGACACTTCGATCGAGCTGTACTGGCACGATGGCCTGCTGCGAAGCCGACAAGGCCCTGGCACACCTCCCTCGGTGCATATCCCAGTCGTCGAGGAGTTCGTCGATCGGGTGGCAAGGAAGCTGGACAGCCGGGAGGGGGCGTTGCTGACTGAGGTCATCAACCGCAATGCCTCCGCCCACTTCGTCGGCGGGATCCCGATCGCTAACAGCAGCGAAAACGGCGCGGTCGATCCTTATCAACGCGCGTTCGGTCAGCCGGGCCTTCATGTCATGGACGGGAGCGTGATGCCAGCCAACCCGGGAGTGAACCCGTCACTGATGATCACTGCCATGGCCGAGCGCGCCATGTCACTCTGGCCAAATAAGGGTGAAGCAGAGACTCGGCCACCCTTGAGCAGCGGCTACGTGCGCGTCGCCCCGATCATGCCACATCGTCCAGTCGTGCCGGCAGGGTCCCTAGGCGAGCTGCGACTCGACGCGAAGAAGTCCGACATCATCCCGCAGTACCCATACTGAAACCTGGTAATTAGGAGAAGTCGATGACTGAGTTCGCTAGTAAGGCCGCTACCCAATCTTTCCGGACGCTCGGGCCGGGCAACGCAATCCCCAACCACCTAGTCGTTCCTTACTACCTGGAAGACCGCAAACGACGGATCTCGATCGCACGCGTCGACGACGGCCTCTACGCGTTCGACGACCTCTGCACCTGCGATGACGAGGCATGTCCGCTCTCCGGAGGCCTGCTCACGGGGACGACGATCATGTGCCAATGCCACGGCTCACGGTTCGACATCACCACCGGAGCCGCAATCAACGGCCCGGCGATCAAGGCTCTCAACGTGTACGAGGTGCAAGAGATCGAAGGCAGCGTTCGAATCCGGGCGTGACCTTTTCTTGGACAAAGAGGTAAGAAATGGTCAAGCAATCGAACCGCGAGAGTGGAACACACCAGATCGTTCTCGAACGGTGCTTCGGTTAGAATGCGATCCAAGGGGTCGCGACGTAAATGATTGAGGGATAAAGAGATATCGGCAAAACTGAGCTATAAGGCAGCGTTCTAACCAACTGAACTACGTCCCCTACTTGCTTTCTTACCTTTATCGGAAACCCGCGTGTCTACTGGCTTTCCTCAGGTTCAATCGATTCGCCTGTGTCGCCAGTTTCAACCCCGTATTAACCAAATTCCGAGGTTAATGGACACCATGGACACCAAGCCAAACCAGCGTCCAAAAACTGTGTTACGGGCAACACCAACCCAGAGCAGCTGTCCCTGTCCATCGGGTGATCTGAACCAGATCACCCCTTGGCCGCGAAGGTGCTGCCCGCCGAAGGCGCCGGCCAAATCTTGACGGCCAGGTCACCAAGCTCTTTCGAACGGTTCCTGATCTCCGTTTCGCCCCAGTGCGTCTGATTAGCGATGTCTTGGTTCATCCGGAGCAAAGCATCCACCAATCGTGGTTTCTTCCCCTCGAAGCTCGAATTGCTAGCCGAGGCATTTGCAGGGGGCGTGAGTAACGAAAGGTTTCCGAGCGTGTGAATCAATCGGTTTCGCTCCGATATTTCCGCAGCCATTGCCTCATCTGCTGGTATGCCGCCCTCTGTGGGTGCAACCCTCTCAGAAGGCAACGTCCGCCAATGCTCTTGCCAATGCTGTGGCATTATGTGTTCTATCGAGAGGCCCGGCCGGATTCCCTCGGTGGCCGTAAATTTGTTGCGAGACGCACGTTCAAATTCTTCCAGTATGTATGCGAGACGGTTCGGCGGGAGTGTCTGATACTGGTTTCTCGCGGCAATGGCCTCGGTGAGTTCTGCGTCCGTGGGAAACTTTGCAGCGTCGCTATTTCTCTTAAGTTCCGCGGCGGCGGCGAAGCTCTCAACAGAGACACCATGCTCCCGCATCGCAGAGACGAATTCTAGAAATGCAATATTGTAGTTCTTCGCGGTCAAGCCGCAGAGCGCCCGCCTTACCACGTAGCTCCGAATGAGTTCATAAAGTCTGGTTTTGACTTCCAAGGCTGCGGGCGAAGATGCGATCAGAAGTATTAGCGGATAAGCGGTTGACATATCAAAGTTCTCAAGGCACTTGGCCAACCGGTGTAATGGGCTGTCAACAGGTGGGTCAATGAGTTCTCGGTAGATTGGAGCGCCGTTCTTGCCAGTTGCAGCAGAATGTTGGACTCGATCCAAACCGCCAGTTCGCGCACGGGAATCAGGACCTGGCTGTTGCCCTCGCTCGTCCACATACCTCGAAAGGCGGCGGCGAACGCTCTTCTGAACGGCCAATGTATGAAGTTTGAGGGCGCGGTCGTTTCGGGCAACAACGAAAAGGTCGGGTCGGCTGTCCGCGACCAAATGCAGGACTTCCTTATCGGAACCGGGGATTCGAAACGTGAGTTGTCCGAAGGTCAGGAATTCGCCCGGCTCTCGGAGAAATTGGCGAATCATCTCTCTAGTCATCTGGGTAGCGAGCCGGTCCCAATCCATACATTCCTCGTTGCTCCTAAGACAGTTACATATAAAATCTGAACAACTCACTCGGTTCGTAAGGCGCGTCCTCTCCGAATTCCTTAAATACATCACCTACATTACGAGCAAAACTCAATGTGATCGGGACACCGCAGCAGAAATCCGCTGTATTCCAGTTCAGCTTTGTGAGAGCAAGGATGTCAGAGCAAATCCTCACGATGTCCGAATCGCCGACAGCGCGTTGAATGTGAAATGGGGCTGGTATATGGCTCCCTGGGTACGTTTGCAATTCAGTTACAAACCCTTTGGTGTACAGGAACGCGTCACGATCTGTTGCCACATACGTCGTGCCTCGCGGTACAGGATACTTACCCCAACGAATAAACCTGAATGGCGTTTTGGTCAGAGAAACAAGGTCAATTGCGATGTTCAACTCTTTCACGGCATCTTGAACTCCGGCAACCTCGTCCGGGGTATACGCCGATGTCTTGTGAATGACCAGGCGGTTTCGATCTCTCGCGTGGGCTCGCTTTCAACGAAATCATTTGCATTGACTAGCCACTGCTTGCAAGCATCGACCAGCTCGTAAATGCCAATAATTCCGAGCGTCAATTTATTTTGGTGGGTCTCCTTGCGAGCGTCATAGGGACCGGAGAGCAGTGCCTGCTTGCAGTCTGTCTCTCCCTTCCCCGGTTTGGAGATCACGCGGGGTTCCGGTACGACTTTGATTTGTTCGACAGGCTTAATTTCTTGGGCCAATGTAGTCATTGAAGAACCTAAATGGCAGTTGGAATTGGAGCGGATTTACGTCAACAGAAACGCTGCTGTCGCCGGGCCATTCGCTGCAAGGAGCTTCGATCGTGTTCTTGCCACCGGATAAGAATCGACGCCAAAAATGCAGCAGGTATAGGTAATCCTTGTTCTGGGTGTCGGCCGTCGTGCTGATCAAAATGGACTTCGCTTCACCGGCTTCAAAATGGCTTCCCGCTGGGAAGCTGATATGCCATGCGGGGTCAATTTGAAAAAACCATTTCGATTGCCAATTAGCGAACGCCAGTCGAACCGCGTGATGGCGATAATGCATTCGTGGGAGCTTTTCGACATAAACTTTCGTGCGCTCTCCCAAACCGCCCTTTAGTTGCTCAAATTGGTACTTGTTAACTTGGGGATCTCTTAGCACCGACGCCGGAAAGTAGAAGCGTTCGTTCTTGGAGAATAGTCCTTTTTGTTTTCGGATCAGATCGAGCGTACATCCGAGCATTTCCGCAATGGTAGTTTGAGGCAGTTCATCGATAAGAGCTGGCCGAATCGTACCGGCGTCGATAAATTTGGACAATTCCGACTGTGGATGCCGCAAGTCAGAGAAGGAAATAAGACGCCCCCCGTGGATGGTGTAGGCGTATCCATGGTCGAGGTAGCCGTCGATTTCGGACTTCGTGCCAGCAACCGTTGATGCCTGCCAAACGCCTGGGATTCCTACCACGGGGAACCAGTTTGACCATGATAGTTCTGTTCGGTTTTTCTCGATGGCAATGTGCTCGTAATTTAGCTTTCCTTCCGCGCAATCACGGAGGCTGGGAAGTGAGTCGCCACTCAGGAGGTCCTTGTCCTTGTCAAAAATTACCTGCAGGTATTCCGTCGGCTTTTCAAGCAGATTGGGGTGGGCACGCAAGTATTCTTTTACGGCCTTCCAATAGACGTTTCCGCTCTGGTGATAAAAGAACAGCAGCACTGGACCGGTCATGTTCGCCCAATGCTCAAGGTACTTGCGCTCAATTCGCATGCGAAGCAGATCCTCCGTTTCAGAGGTCACGTAGCTCTGTCCGGCCTTTACCTGGCAGCGGAACAGGAGCCCGGCTCGGCGCACGCCCTCAATGATTTCAAGTTGACCGTCGATGCCGGTCTTATCACGCGTTTGGGGTGTGTATTCCCAATTGTTCTTGTTGAAGAATCCTTGGACCGCAAGGATGCTCGTTTCTTCAAGGCGATCTGTGGGAGGACGTTTCAGCATGGCAAGTGCACACCTTTCAAATTCTCACTCGCTTGGTTGCAAAGGCTCATTCCACTAATGCCTTGAAAACTGCGTCAGCGGAGTCTTTATAAAACTCGATGCTGATTCGGGTCCAAAGCTCGTCGGGTAAGTCGTTCAATTGCCGGCGTGCCGCTACCGGCATTAAGAGGGTCTGTGCTTGCTTATCGATTGCGAGCTCGGCAATTTGCACGGCGTTCGGAATCAGATCAATCGAACCACCCAGGTTGAGTGCACCGACGATGATTGTGCCACCTCGGGTGTTTTTGCCGAGCAGGGCTCCACACAAGGCGACAAGTACCGGCAGTCCAAGGCCAGAACCTGAGCGATCGGCATCCACAGCTCGCATTTGTATGGAAAATTCGTGTTCTCGCGGATCCCTATCACCGACAAGGTCTTTGGCGCGTGTATAAAGGTTCTGCTCGCCGATGCGGACGCTTTCGCGAAAGGCTGGCGCGACCGGCTGGTTTAGGATCTTCACACCGCTGCCTGGCCCCGAGGTCACCTCAAGTCGGTAGAGTCCCACTCCGGTTTCGGCCGATCCCATGCTGACCGCCCACACCTGCCCGGCTGGTAATGGATCGCTCTCAATGGCTTCATCGCTGTGCAACTCGGGCGTCGAGACGAACTGTTCGACGCCCTCTACCCCAAGTGTGTAGCTGAAATGCGTGTTGCGAAACTCACTCTTGAAGACGCGCTTTTGCTGTTCCTTAACACGCCGGCGCGACTCTAGAGCAAGCCGTGCGATCCATTCGAGGTCGTCATCCGCCACAGTCATTGTGGCATCCGGATATAGCAGCTTTAGTAATCCGCTAACGGTTTTATTCGTTGCCTCGATGTCACGGCCGCTAAGCGCACCTCCCCAATAGACGCGACCTTGGAGCACGTTTACACGGCTGTCCTTACCGAGGTATCCATGACCTTGAGCTCACCATCGGCGACCCATTTCCCCACTTCGATCGTTGTGACACCCAGGAGTTTCGCGACTCGCCCCCACGAGTACCCTTCGTTCTCATTACACGCGCCCGCCTCGCTTTCCGCCTCTATTCCCAGCAGGGCTGCGGGTCCGCGTCTGAGGCGAAATTCCGTGAGGGAGTTCGCGGAGATGCGCGGGTCCCGCACTCTTAGAAGACCGCTACTCGTCCCTGAAGAAATCCCCGAGGGCAGAAGCGGATGACTTCAGGTCTTGCGGAAACGGCTGCCGAATGTCCTGCTTATTCCAGCCCTCAACGAGGGATTCGCGGATGAGCTCGATGAGCATGGAAAAACGCGCTTCATCACTGTCTGCAATTAGCTCGTTAACAAATCCCTGAAAATCAGTCGGCGGTCCCACAAGAAGTTCTCGAACGGGAATCCGCGACGGCGGCATGCCGCTGGTGCGAGGAACCGATATCTCGGTGAAGTGCTTAAACCGCTTTCTTGCCCTGTCTTCCGACTCTTCCTCCATACGCTGTCGGTACATGAGGTCGAGATCGGCACGGGTAATGAGTTGCAGGCCTGTACCTCTCTTGATCCAGATATCACCCACCTGCAGTCGAGTCTTGCCGTCCGGCTTCTTGGCTTCGGTCTTTATCACTATCGGGCGATTCTGGACCGCATTGAAGATGATGACGATCAGCGCATCTCCGCTATCAGTGTGCAAATTGTTGAAGATCTCAATGTTGGGAACAGGATCGAGATAC
>Ga0335072_10002173_pt1 | contig 30897 bp, 37 predicted proteins | sample Lox_Sample_21_FD_206725 | JGI IMG/M metagenome (GOLD analysis project Ga0335072, IMG submission 206725) | Soil microbial communities from Loxahatchee National Wildlife Refuge, Florida, United States - Lox_Sample_2.1 | ecosystem: Environmental > Terrestrial > Soil > Wetlands | place: USA...
AAGTTATCTTACGCTTCGCGAAGTCCCCTAGGAAGTTGTTCCAGCGCTGCTTCAAGACCCTGCTGCGAGATCTCATCATCGAGACTTTCAAGTACTAGCTTGACCCATAAGAACATGCCTGGCAGAAATCAGCTCTAGGGTCTGGAATCAAATATTAGGGAATCTCACCTTCGGCTTTCGTGAGCAGGTGATGCTCGAGGCGGTCGACTGTGCTTTTTTCCAGATGACGAAAGCGATCCTGGAGGCATCGCACACCATCCCCAATGTAAAGCTGTAGTGCCTGCTCTGTTTTCTGGAAAAGCGATATTGTAATCTTAGGTCGAAGTTGATGATCAATCTGCGACAACTCTCTGCAGGAGATTATGGCTCTAAAGGAAGGACCTGACACTTTCCGCAGGTCGAGCATTAATTTGATTACCTCTGTTTGTACACTTTCCTCGCATTCGTCAAGTCCGTCAATGATGCAGCGCATTTGCTGAACGCCAGGTACGAGTTGGCGAAGGAGATTTTTCATAACCGGCGTTGATGGTAATGAGCCTTTCTGCACGAAGACCTGGTGGACAATTGGAATCATTTCCCGATTGGTATGGAGAATTCGATATGCCAAATCTTGCATGATGCGCCTGAATGCATGCTCGCCGGTACTCCGATGGGAGCAGAAATAGTAAACAGCGGTCAAGTGCTCGGATTTTTGAATCTCCAAAACCAACTGAGAGGAGATAACGCTTTTTCCTGAAGGCTAAATTAGTACATATAGCTTCAGCAGCAAGCTCTACGATGTCCTAGTTACAGTGAAGACACTCTCTCGGCCTGCAGACGAAAAAAATAGTAAAGTTTTCGAAGCATTTCAGCGATGCTCGTGTTTGACGTACCTGATCCTGGTATACCTTTTAGCCATATCATAGACTTGGCAGCGATCTTATCCGTGATCTGTCCACTCGCATCAAGCCAGTCCGTGATGCTTTGCTCTTGGAAGACCCAGTCACAAGTTCCTGGGAGGCATTGATCTGCAAGGCGGTAAAGAGCTTCTTCCTGTTCGATCGCATCTGCTGATAGCCATCTGAAGACTTCTTCGACCATTGAGGCCTGATTTTGAGCTTCGTATTGCTTTAGGTAGTGCAGCGTATCTTCTCTTTGCTTTTGCATTTCAGAGAAATGTATTGAAGTACTCTCCATGTCTAAAAGAGAGCGGTGGCGTTGGAGACGTTCTAAAATTGACTTGAATCGGCGTTCAAAAAGGCCCCACATGATACCGTAGAACGAGTATAGAGCTTCGAAAGACATCTAGTAAGCCAGTGATTTCCAACCGCAGATGCACGTACCACGCTTGTGCACAATTTTGTAAGCCCATTGATGAAATTCAGCGATATCACAGTACAAGAGACCAAGAGCACGTCGAAAGGTCTCATCGTGTCCAAACGCGTCTTTCAAGCGTTGAACACTCGGAAGGACCTCTGAGATACGTCTATAGGCGTCGAGCAGCTTGTCGAAGATCTCTGCATGTTGGGAAGCCAGCTTAAATAACCTGTAAGCTGTTCTGTCGTCGGTCGACAGGATGTGCTAGTCTCACCTGTACAAGAAGCTTGACAGGTCCCTGGAGGCATGTCAGCATCTAAGTTAGTAACATGGATGTCACAGAGATAGATCCTATGTACCCAGACCCAGGCCATCGGCGAAAAGCCCTGGCAAAAGGTATCCAATACTGACGAATAATCCTGCATCCATGAGAGGAATGGCTCGATACGTGCTAAGTTCCTGAGGGACATTCGCTTGGCCTGCTCATCTTCAATTGCATGCAAAGCTTGTTCAACATCGTCAAACGTGGTGTGGTTGAACGAGGTTGCCTCAGTACTGGTCACTGTAGTCTGTAGTTGAATACCAGCCTCTTGAATCATAGATTGCGCGCTGTCCGCCATTTCGTGGACGTGAGACAAAAAAAGATACTTCGAACGAACTCATTATGGTTCCGCCGGCGACTTGACAGCAAAGTACGCTCGGCAAGGCTAGGCCTCTCATCAAGAATGCGCCTCGTGCCACAAGGCTGATTCCTTATGCAGCAGTGACGGGTGGCAGTGCAGACGGTTATTGCCAAGGTATCTGTACAGTACTGAAGTGCGGATGCAGGGCAGCAGGCTGAGAACGCCGACCAGGGCTTTTGTGCTTTCATTTTCAACATAGCTGCCACGTCTACTATCATGGTCCCTCTTGCTTGGCGCTAGCATTCGAAGATCTGAATTGCGATGTCCGATCTCGAGCAGTGCTCGTCCACTCGTTTCCTGGATCATGAAACGCTGGAATGACCTCAATTCTGAATCGTACCGCCCCGAGAAACAAGCGCGCTTAGCAGTCGAAGTCTCCCAATTGCTTTCCCCAAGTCCTACCACTGTGGCTGCCTCGCCAAGTTCTGAAGGTGTGAACACTGCAAGCACACACAATGGTACTTACGGAGATACTGGACAGCATGGCCATCCTAGTTCTGCAAGGTTGGTCTGCTTCGGCATGGTATCACTGCCTTCATCTCCCTCCGGCATTGAATGCAAGCTAACCGTCGAAAACAGCTGGCAGATCTACCATTTCAGACTCAATTGAGAGAGCGCCCACTTATCACACAGAATATCGCTCCACTCTATCTACCGCTAGGGTCAACGACTCTCCGGAGAGTCGCTGACGGAGAAGCGTTTGCAGATCTGGAGAAAGCAACACACGGAAGGCTATTGTCCGATTTGCGACATGCTCAAGGTTTTGACCTACAAATATTCGCGCTCGACACGGAAAATGAGGTCGCACATTCCCAGAGGACGATGGCATCAAAGCGCCTTAAGTCTAGGCCTATTCTCCGGATCTTCGCGATCATATATGGGCCTCTCAGTGCCTACAAAGCGGTTGGGGCATACATCGGGAGGTTTGGGCTTAATCTTCAAGATCCTATCTTTTGCGATCGAAATGTTGAATATCATAATCCGCAGCGGCTTCGTCGAATTGGACAGCCGGTGCTATACACTCATTCCCTTGGTGATGCGCAGATGTGCACCTCGGTTGAAGAGCTCGGCACGAAAGCTTGTGATCTGTTCGCTCTGCTTGAAGATGAAAAGAACTACGCGGAAACTGATGCTCCTCAGGCACTGAGCACCAAACTATACCAGTAAACTTCCTCCAACTTGGGCTGCTGGTCAAGCTGCACTGCCAAGCAGTGTTCTCTGTGCTAACACTTCTTAGACACCAGAGACAAGCTCTTACCTTCATGACCGAGCGCGAGCGGGGCTGGGATTTTCAGAACTCTTCCAATGATATCTGGAGACGCTCGATGTCTGCTGATGGCACTCCACTGTTCGTCACCCTGTTTCCATATGATTTTCGAGCCCTAGAAGTGCTGACAGATGAGGTCAGCTTTTTCAACACGATCTTGGGGATTCAACAAAATGGTGCGCCGCCGGATTTCAGAGGCGGCATACTTGCCGATGCTCCAGGTCTAGGAAAGTCCCTGAGCATAATAGCACTTATTGCATCTGATCGGCATCATACAAATCCTGCCAACGATGCAAAGATCGATCAAACGCTTCTTAGTGGGGATTATGGGTATTCGGCTGCAACATTGCTGATCGTTCCACCGTCTCGTACGTAAGGGCTCACTCCTCTAGAGTTTGATTACTGACCAGACCTCAAAGTCATTGAGACTTGGCAACATCAATTTGAAAAGTTGGTAAGAACCATTTTGATTAAGTCAAGTCACTGATTGGGCCTTAGACACGTTCAACCAGGCTTCATTAGATGCTCTGTCTACTACGGTGGCGAACGCAGACAACTCTTACATAACATAGATAATGCCGATGTTCTGATCACAACCTTTGACCTGGTGTCAAGGGATTGGAAAGAATGTGTAAAGAGTGAAGGCGTGACTGGCACACTTCACTCTATCAAGTGGCGGCGCCTGATCGTGGACGAAGGTTACATTGTCTGTCTGCTGTGCTGCAGTGCGCGCTGACATATATTCTAGCACATATCATTCGCAATCAGTCTCGGTCCATGTTCAAAGCCATTTACGCACTCGACGCTGAGCGGCGCTGGGCTGTTACTGGCACCCCTATACAGAATCGACTTGGAGATCTGCAGAGCTTATTCAGGTTTCTGAGGTATCATCCTTTCGACACATCAAGGGTGTTCCAACAACACGTAGTCGAGAAGTGGAAAGCCAACTCCGATCCCGTCGCGATTGCCAGTTTGAAGGTACTTGTCAATTCGATCACTTTACGTCGCCCCAAAAAGGCTATACACCTGCCGCCGAGACTGGACCAAGTACGATGCCTTCGATTTAGTAGCGAGGAACGAGATCATTACGAAAGGACAAAATTATTGACGCTGCACAAGATGGATTCACTTGAACAAGTGTCAACTACCTCGTCATTCGTGAATGCTTTGCAGTGGATTAATGGATTGCGTCTCATATGCAATCACGGTCTCACTCATCAGCCCGTTTCCGAATGGAAAGTCCCACTTCAGCAGTCGAACAATCCGCTTTGGAACCGGTCAGCTGCGCAGGATTGTTTCGAGCAGTTATGTGATACTAATCTTGCCCGCTGTTCAATCTGCTCGGTCGACCTATTCCAGGCCCCAAACGACGTACTCGACTATGTTGAAGATCACCTCGATCACCCATGGATAGCGCAAAGCCTTCAGCTGCTTTGTTCATTTTGCTATCCTCACAATAGCCCTACTTATGGCTTCGAACCTGTGTGCAACCATCTTGGACGCAATTGTTTGACAATGGAAGCCTCTTTTAATGAGCATCTGCTTCGTCAATGCCAGCAGGTCCCACAACCTCTCCAAAGCTCTACGAAAGTAGAAGCTTTGGTCAAGGAGCTGTTAGACCTACCAAAGGGTCAGAAAAGGTAAACTTGCTGCATAGCCTGGCTTATTGGACTCTACTAACTTCACAGTAGCCTCGTCTTTTCATATTGGACAAAGACTCTAGACCTCGTACAGGCAATGCTATGCTCTCATAATATCAGCTTTACCCGTATGGATGGAACGCTTCCAACACTGAAGCGTGCTGAAGCTGTGCACAATTTCAACAACGATCCCGCCATCCGTGTCTTCCTCATGTCCATCACATGTGGTGGAGTTGGGTATGAACAAATGCTTGCCAAGATACGTCCAAACTGACAAGGCCAGGTTGACATTGACTTCTGCCTGCAGGGCTTACATCATGGAACCACAATGGAATCCTGCCCTTGAAGAGCAAGCACTTGATCGGATTCATCGGATTGGACAGACTCAGCCAGTAACGACTGTGCGATTCATCATGGAGAAATCCTTTGAACAGGTAAAATAACATGATCCTACCATAATTCTGCTGACCAATACCAGAATGTTGTTTCGCTTCAAAATCGGAAGCGTCAACTCGCTGACTTGGCCCTGAGCGCCGGGCCTCTGAAGCAAACCGATCTTTCTAGGGGACGTCTTCAGGTATGCTGCTGCGTCAATGTCTATTTCTCTGTCGTTGCTAAGCTAAACTACTATCACTAGTTATTTAAGGACCTCATTAAGTAGCAATACAATCATTGTTAGCATCCAACACTGAGTTGTACTACACAGCTATAAACCGGCCTCTGAGGGGCAAAAGATGCATAGACGGCCTTCCTACCAAGAAGTCAGGAAAGTTAATGTCGCTATAGCTGGCTTAAAAACCCGCAGCGTGGAAGTTCCCCTACAGGCGTCTGTTGCCCGAGCAGATAATTCATGTATCATGGGTCGGAGATCCTATCGCCTCTAGAGATCCTAGCTTACTGACCATGTCTACCGCTGTTGATAATGTTCGCAGTCCTCCGCTCTACCTCCTCGCCTCCCTTTCCTTCTTGGTACTCAATCCCATTTTACATTCTCCGGCGCATATCTTACTCAACCTTCTACCGCTATACTGGTGCTCAAATAGCCCGAATACGCGACGGCGAGCCTCTACTTCCTTTATTATGCTTCAGCCCCGATCTTTATAGCTAGCAACGACAGACACCCCTACTCAATATATACGATACGCAGACGATATGATAGCTAATCATAGGTACCCTTCTCTAAACATAGAGTCTGAAAGCTAGAGAGTGAATCCACATCCCCTGCTCCAGACAGGCTTGGCAGGCTTGCAGGCCATAACAATTACCTTGTAACCCGTTAATGTTGTCTTTCTTATTTCACGCTTCCAAGCCTGAGGCTTTTTTTCTGGACACCGCGTAGACTATGCAGTTCTCGGCGTTGCTCCTGGATCAACTCGTACTTACCATAGCTCCTTAGCACTAAGGCCAGGTTGTTGATACTCGTCAGTATCGAGGGATGGCCCTTGCCCAAGAGCATCTTCTTTCTCTCCCTCGCTCCATCTCCAAACACCAAACCCTTTCCAGCCAAACGCCATCATGCCAAACCAAATACCGAACTGAACCCCAAAGCAAATTCCCACTGTAATCGGATAAGACACTCCGCTATTCCGAGCAAACTGGGCAGCAGGATTGAGATAGACCCTTGCCTGAGCTGCACCGTATCTCCACTGTCCGCTCAAGCACCAGCACGACGTAAACAGGCCGCAGCTTGTACCGATAAGGAGAGCTGAGATGACGCAAAATATCAGCGTGTCTTTGGCTAAGATTGCGTACCATCGGACTTTCGCAGTGAGAGAAGAAAATTTGATGACGGTCCAGGTGACCAAGGCACTGAGGAGCTAAAGGAGCAGGATGAATAAGACGATGAAATGGCGGCAGGTTAGGTAAGTCGGCGGCGTGTATAAGACAGCAAAAGCTGTTGCGAAAGCGACAAGTACCGGTAAAGTTGAGAGCAAGAAGAGAAGAATCAGTGTTCTAACCCTCGTCAAATGGAATTTATCAGGCTGATAGAGTGGAATACCGCCAGAGTAAGCCAGCGAAGAACGCTTCAGGACTGGGAGTTGGTCGTACCAACTGTGCTCTCCAACTCGCTTCAGGAACTTTGCCAGAATTCGCCGGCGAATTCTCCAGGAATCGAATCCGCCCACAGCATTGCTTAGAAGCACCATCGGTAAGAGCCACAACAAGAGCATGGCAGGGCCAATCATTCCACCAGAAGGCTCGGCCGAATCCCCAATTGCTGGCACAAATGCTGCTAGGACTTGGAAGATGTACAGAACGAGTGCCGACCATGCGCGAAGCATCTTGCTCGTTCTGCACTCCGCGAGTTTGGCGGCGGTTTTGTGGGTAAGCCGTCTAGCTGTGTTGGTGACAGTTTTGAGGAGGCTAGCCATTTGTCGTAAATGTTCTGCGGTATACCGGTATTGTTTGGTAGCGAAAGACAGTCTCCAAAGGATAACAAAATGACTGCGATGCTCTTTTCTCTCTTGGCCTGCTCAGGGTCGGGGCGTTGCTTTTTCTGCCCTTGTGGCTTCGATGGAATTGCAAAGCACCGATTCCAGCCTTGCAGAATCGATAGCAAAGATAAAATCGAGTCAATTGGATCACCCATCAGAAGAAACACTGCCAAATACGTCCGCCATCCAATCGGCGCATAATGCACATTCGTGACAAGCAACATAATCGGGAGAAGCCACGCAATCACTCGCGGCACGGTGTTCTTCGGAGGCCTCGCATATGCACTGCAAAGCTTCTCACAGCCTGAAGGAGTGAGGATCGGGCTTGTCATGTCGTTGGATGGTAGTGGGTCATTGGAGTCGTGAAAGAAGAGGCTTGAGTTCGAGATCATGGAGATATTGCCGCTTTCGAGCATTGAGGTGACTTGTGTGAGGCACCCGTCGCGGTCGAATGGGCCTAGCCACCACGGTCTGGCTGTTGCTGTCGATGAGATGGAGACGAGCATGCAGCTCAGGAGGAGGCGAAGTTTCATTGTGAATCTGGATCTTGAGCGCCTTTATGAATGCAATGGAAGAACAGGCCGCAACCACAGTTCAGAGGGAGTACCGGACTTCAACATTGAAGAGGTGCAAAATACCCGAGTCTTGCACAATATTTATCGAGCTGGAATGTCGAGTTGCGGATGGAGTTCAAACTCGAAGGGTGTCGGAAGTGCTGGTGGCTTTGAGCCATGATATAGCTCGACTACAATCCTAGGATATCTGACAGATGTACCTAAGTATTTGAGTGGGCGTTGAAGCTACGGCATAACTCGTTCTCGCCGCGGTAAAGGGCCGCTAAGGGAGTGGATCAAAAACGCCCCAAGTAAAGTCTAAGGCGCTCCCAAAATAACGCCCCAAAAATTAGGGCCCGCTCTGACTGGAGGCAAGCCCACCAATCTGAACGATAGTTGTCCTTCTATTTCCCCTTCTCCTTGGTTGGGGTAGGATCTAGGTGAAGTACTTCGTTTCGCGCTTGGCCGTCATAGCTAACAGCCATTCCGCAACACTTTCCATAAGTCAAGTCACTTCAGACATGCCTCCTCGACAGCGTTTCCGATTCTCTTCTCCGAGCCACTTCAATTATTCTCGGACGCCGTTCGATCGAACCTCGAGAAAAACACTCGATACTGACTCCAATCGCCCTCTCTCAGGCTCACACTTGTTCGACAATTCACGAGAAAATCCCACCATCATACTCACATCCGGCTTTCCCTTTAAGTCCGCCGGTCTCGCTTGGTGGATCTCCATACCTCTCAACATGCAGTGTACGGTGATACCGATTTAGCAGGGTTGTCAACCAACTGTCGTTTCGCACATCAAGGGTGGGATTCCGCGCAATTTCATCAAATACCTGTTAAGCTAATTTCGTGTTGACGCACTGTCAAGGGCTCGGCCAAGAATCAACAGCGTCTACCACGAGACTTTGAATGCTGGCCATGAAGATTCAAGAGAGCGCCACAGAGCTTCTGGTACCATCGACAGACGGTTGTGAACTTGCTTTGGGGATAGTACTTAGGGATCTTCCAGATCAGAGGTCAGGCTCATGGAGCAGAAACTGCGCAAGACGGGCATTAGTTGTCCATAAACTAGATGCCCACACATCTCAAATGGTTTCTTCATCCGGCCCCGTCCACCAATTCAATGGCCTCTTCGCCCTGACCTCGGACAATCGACGCCTGCTTGGCCTTATACTTTATCCTTCTAACGTATACCTCACGGTCGGAATCTATTTTCACACTTAGACGCAGGAGCAGTCTCTCAGTATACCTGCCCAAGCTTAGCCATCTACCGGAACTCGCACACAACAACGCAGGGGCCGATATACTATTCGATTCGACGTGCAATCATGTTTGGGAGGTCTACATGTGACACGTGTAGCAAAAGAGAGATTATTGGAGGGGATCTCACGCGGGAAGTACAGATTGTGTCACTGCGGCACGATGATCTCCGGTAATCAGCTAGTTCGACAGTCGGAAGATCTTCTCCAAGGCTACTAGTTTTAACTCTTGCACGAACTCTTGTTGAATGGTTTTGAGATCGTTCGACATGGCTATCCCCGCCGAAGTTTGGATGGTTGGCTGTTCCTCTACGCAGCCTTGCAACAGGCTACTGCCTTTACAGGCATGATGTGAGACCTGAACCTATCCCACTTATTCCTTAGTAGATCTACATTTTATAGACTCTAAAAGAGCTGGCGTGATAAGGAAGCGACTCGAAGGGAATTCGCATGCAAATGCGCCAAGAGTAGCCCCGGTCAGAGCCTATTAGAGCTTAATATGTTTGAGTTACTAACAACGTAACTGAACCTTCCAAAAACCTGAGTCTTCGAGCATGACTCAAACCTGATGCCCCTAATGCAGGCTTCTTGTTCGCTGCAACCAATAGGGGAAAGGTGGTGGCCTGGGGCATTTATAGCGCACCACCTCTTGCCCGCGGGGTAGTGCAAATATAGCAATACGTCGATTACGGCGCGCCGCAAGGCAGATATCGCATATCCTCCTTACATTGATACAGTCGACTACTTGTTCTAATCAGCTATTCCATCACTTTCAAGAGTGTTGTTTTTTCTACCTTCGTCTGGGGAATCGAAGAATAGCAACCAAACGACCAATCGCGTTGGAATCCAATATGACAAACTCTTCCAACTGTCGGATCATGCCTGGGAAGGCCATGCTACTATGCATAGAAGCACTAACAGTATCAGTCTTTGTGCTCGCGATAATCACCCTCGTCACCGGGCGATACTCTCATTCTCTTCAAAGATCGCCGATATTGAGCGTAAGTCGTACACCCAGCTCAAGCAGCTTCCCGTACTCACGAAGTCTGATCTAGTTCGACACCTCATCTGTTAAAATCCACCTCGCCAACCAAGGCATCTCGAATCCAGGCAACGTCCAAGACTGGTACGAGCCTCATTATCTCTCCGTCTGCAAGGGGATGTGGCAGTCTGCCGGCACACATCTCAAGAACGAAGCCTCCACTGTCTGCACGGCGATGAGCGCGGGCTACAAATTCTCATTGTCAGAGCTTCTGGCTGCTGACGCCGGTCTCCCTGCCGACAGCCCGCTCTTCTCCACCTGGTGGTTCGCTGTCCTCCCGACGAGGATGCCTTACGTCTGCCTGACGATAGCCATCACATTCATCTGCTGGACGATGACAACTTACTTCATCGTCCTCGTCACGACGCCGAGGCTGACGGCGGAGTCTTCGCTCCATTGGCCGAGGGTAACTTTCATTACAAGTATCCTTGCGCTCATCACACTGACCTGGTCGTCGGCTAAGGTCACTGCGATGGCGCGTGGGGTGCTTGAAGCCAAACCTGTGGTTGACAATGTGGTGGCGTGGTCGACAGGCGGGTTCTATGCCTTGACTTGGCTCGCCACCGGGCTGATGTGCGTCATAGTGGCTTTGTCGCTGGTGTTGGCTTTCAGGCTTTGACCGCCAATAGGATTCCTGAGAGGAGAGCTTGATAGGAAGGGTTCAAGGTATTCTGGATGTGCAGTGAGATTCGTACGCCTTCCTTAGTTGGCTAGATAGGAACAAACCCACCTATATCACATATCTTTTCGTCTTCGTCGATGCGTACTATAATGCACCCCTGGCTACGCACTGGAGCCAGCTTTTTTGAGAAGCTTGGATGCGGAGCTACAAATTTGCAAAATCTGTCTGTTTAATTGGATTGGTAGAGGCCTACTCATATAGGCTTAAAGCCAGTGGAAGACAACACCTTGTCAGGGGCGAGAAGACGATAACAGAAGGGAACTGAAGAGATTGTTCCTTGAATGGATCCTACGAGCGTTGCAAGAATGCGTGGGGTGTGCGCGTAACTTGGAATGGCAAATAATTGAGTTCAATGACGATGATATTGGAACTTTCAATTTCTGAAACGAGAAGATTGTGGAAAGTTTCGAATTCCCAGCTCCTTGACATCTTCGGTCGCCATATTGGCAATCTCCCGAGTCTGGATTATACCAAGGAATAAGTAGTGCGGCATCCCTACCAGAGAGCTTGGTTACTAAGCAATGCCAGGAAAGCCTGGACCTACTATTACAGGCTCGACCAGGTCAGGCCTATACCCTTGGGCCTGGGTTGTAGGGCCTGTTGGGACCACTGTTCACAAGCGAATATACGTACTATCTTGGCTTCGGACAGGGGCCATTCCCTTGTCAGAATCAAAGGTAAAGAATCAGCTGGTCTTTTTGATCCTAATACCTATGTGGACATCTACATTTTTCCTGGAGTCGTATGTCGCACCTGGGATCCCAGTCGCAAAACCCCTTTCTCGCTTAGTCATCACGAAATAGCTCTTTGAAAGTTGCAACTGACGTTCGTAAGGTCTCGCTAAGAGCTGCGTGCGGTGGGCCACTGGCACACCTGCGCTATTCTAGCTATTCTCAGGCACCGTTTGCACTGTAATTAGACTGCAATTGCATCTCAATTACGCCGTTTGGGCTTCCGGGCTCTGCTACTCTTGTGAGTGTTATTGGCTGCGCCAGCGCATGTGCCAGCGCCAACGCCTGTATCTGCCTCCTGGGCCTCCTGGGAACCCCCGAAGTCTCTTGTTGCGGCGGCGCCGCGCGGAGGTAGTCTCAGGCCTATTCGGGCGCTCATCCCCAGGCACAGCCTCCGAGATCTGCCGCTTGTGGGTACTCGCGGCGGGAATGGCAGTGGCAGCTACTGCCGTGGGGGCAGGATCTGCCCTTGCAAACAGCTCACTCACAGCCACCAGGTCATCGTCGTCGTTGGAAATGATGACTGGGAAGGTGCCGCTTGATATGATCTGCAAAGGGAAGGAAGGAGTTGAGGAAATGGAGGAAAAATGGGGAATTAGCGAGTTACGTGGTAGTTAGTAAGCTGTATGCCGTTAGCGAGCTATGTGGCAGTTGGTAAGCAGTATACCGTTGGTAAGCTCTGTGGCAGCTGGTAAGCTCTGTGTCAGCTGGCAAGCTCTATGGCAGCCGGCAAGCTCTGTGGCAGCCGGCAAGCTCTGTGGCTGCTGGCAAGCCCTGTGTCGGCTGGCAAGCTCTGTGGCGGCTGGCAAGCTCTGTGGCGGCTGGCAAGCTCTGTGGCGGCTGGTAAGCTCTATGTCGGCTGGCAAGCTGTGTCGACTGGCAAGCTCTATGGCGGCTGGTAAGCTCTATGGCGGCTGGCAAGCTCTGTGTCGGCTGGCAAGCTCTGTGTCGGCTGGCAAGCTCTGTGTCGGCTGGCAAGCTCTGTGGCGGCTGGTAAGCTCTGTGTCAGTTGGTGATCTGTACGTCGTTAGCGAGCTGTGTGACAGTTGACAAGCTATGTACCGTTGGCAAGCTCTGTGGCAGCTGGTAAGCCGTTGTAGTTGGCGATCTGTGTAGCAGTTGGTAAACTGTATACTGCTGGCGAGCTATATATCGCTGGCGAGCTGTGTGGCAGTGGGCGGGCTGCGTTGCAGTGGGCAAGCTATGTGGCAGTGGGCAAGCTGTGTGGGCAGTGGCAAGCTGTGTGGCAGTGGGCAAGGGGTGTGACAGTGGGCAAGCTCTATACCGTTGGCGCCGCTGGCGAGCTGTATATCGCTGGCAAGGTGTGTGGCAGTGGGCAAGCTGTGCGGCAGTGGCTCGGCTTGACATCCGACCCGGTGTTGGCGCAGGTGTCCCAGTGGCCCACCTTTGCCGGTTTCAACATTTCACACAAAGCCCTTTCGGGTCATTCAAGACCTTCCAATAAACTTCACCCTGACCTGACCTCCTCGACAGTGCACAAGGCTGCATTAGCTTGTGTACCAAAAGCTCTGCAACTCCGACCTCTGGCACTTACCTGATCGCTCGGCCAAAAAGGTTATCACTGTTTTCTTGCGCTGACTTTGGAAAGATGCCTCGCAGAACAAAAGCCCAACCTGCCCGCGACAAGGCTAGGAAACTAGTTCAGAACCTGTTTAATGAGTTCAAAGTTCCTGTTACAAACCTCACCGGTTACGGCGCATACCTGCTCCTCGACGGACCAGCATATTTCGACGATAATTACCTTACCCATCATCCAGTCAAATTGCTACCATTTGATGTCAGCGACACAGCAATTCGCAACTCTGCACCCTCGTTTTTCAAACCCTGGCCGGTTAGCAAACTGAAAGACCACCCTGTTGATGTCAAAGCCATGGGAGGGGACGGTTTCGAATTGCTAGAGATTGACGATCCTGTTGATGTCAATACTATGGGAGGGGAGGTTTTCGAATCGCTAGACATTGACGATCTTGTTCCTGGCCCTTTGGTCTCGGCACGCGATGTCGAGAAGTTTATCGATGGGCAATATTTTCATGTTCCCAGAGCTAATCTTGGCCCTGGCACTTTTGAAACATTAAGCCGCCACTCAAAATGGTGCCTTATCTCGTGTGTTACCTTATCAATATCAATAACGTTGGCGTACCAGGACTGATTCAGATTTCTTATAGCCTTCCTCATGCTCTTCTCGAATACGATTATGGAACAACCCCCTATCTTCTTGAGCCATCGACTTCTCCTTGGGACACTATGGATATTTTGGAATACGGCGACGACGCACCAACCCCACCGCACATAATAGCCACCACACTGAACGATGTCGAAGGAGAGGATATGAAATTGCTCCGCAGCGAGTTGATTTCAATCCTCCAACTGATGGTCAGCCGCCTGGGGGAAGAGGGCCACGAAAATGACGCCATTGTCCCTGTAAGTCCTACAAATATACTACACGTGCTATTCCTGATACGAATTAGGTATTGATATTTTCAATCATGTCAGCTCGACGTGGTCGGTTACTGCAAGCATATTCTGATGGGGAGCATCTTATCATCCAAATGACCAAATTACTTAGCTGCAAGGACAAGAATAGCCCTTTCATCAATCATGCTTTTCGGTATTTGATGAGCGAGGCTGTCGGGGATACTTCAGGTCTTTCAGATGTCACTGGAATCAAGGCTGCGGTTTAGTGATACGCCAAACGGACAATGGAGCGTGGTAGAACTACATGGGTACCTGGGGACGGGCAAATACATATCCACATAGGAAAACCCTGTCGGTCGAGTGCCTGTCTCGTGCGAATAGCTGGTCCCTGTCTAGCTGTACCTTTCCAGCTGGTTCCTGTCCAGCTGAGGCATACGAATGTACGAGCGTACGAACCTGCGAATAGCCACCAAGATGCGGCCTATTCGCAACTCAAATTGCCTCTTGGCTCAAAAGAGGCGGTACAAATGGAACCACGTCAAGGGCAATCTTGCCTGAGGGCGATGCAATGGTATCTGACAGCTGTGCAACCATACTTACAATCCTGTTCTCAAACGTGAGTCAGGGCCTAAGTAAGATACATGTCCTTCTTGCGAGGCTATTCTTGCGGCCACAAGTCCAATCAGGCCCCGGAGCCAGTTGTTGCTCAGTAAGACACCTGTCACCCTCATTACACAATAAGCATTGTGGTGGGCCCAGTTGGTCATTGTTGCGTGGAAGCTGAGTGTCCCTTCTACTATCTGAGAGATTCTGACATATATGTACACGAAAGCTGCTGTCTGGGCAACCAGCGCCACCCCCTGGCCTATGTGGGACGTAGACAGTTCTAGTATGGTCCCTCTACCAAATATGGTAGCTGATTTCCGTGACAGTCATTAGCCACTTATGGGTAGAGAAACTGTCTTTTGGCATCTATTACGGACAGAAGGACACACATAGTACATAGACAACGCGTCTCTAGGCTTTCCCATTCCCTCATCGCTATGCTTCCCCAATTAAACGATCAGCCATTTGGCATGCCTTTATCCCTTCCACACCATCTCTGTTCGAAAGTTTGGGTTGATCTCATCGTACACAGCTGCTATGGGTAATCCATTTTACGAAGCTTTACAACTCAGTATTTGGTTCTATTATCAATGTTTTTCATTAGGCTTTCGTCTTGAATCATTATCTGCGGCCTTGCTCGTTCTGGGCGATATTGCATCCTCGCCCGCCAATCTTTCAGGCTTGCATGTCCTTCCTTCTATCTGTGTCTGCCGCTGCTGCCATCCGCAGTAGGGTCTCTGCCCAAGCTCACACGCTCGTTCGGCCTGTGCTCTTATCATGTTGATCATGTCTTCTGTTGATAATTCCACCTCTGGAATGCCGTCAACTTCGGGCTCGGGGTGGTACGACTGGACGAGTAACTCGTCGTCACTGAGATATGAGGACGGCTCATCGGCTGTCTGGGAACATTGGAGACATGATCTGTAGACCGAGGGAAGTGTTGCGCGTGGTGATAGGCTGTCTTGGTGGCTGGAGGCAAAACTTGTGATTGAGAATGAAGATGAGGAGCGTCGAGGGACGAATATTCCCAGAGAGGTTGATGAAGGGGAGGTTTTGAACGTATTTGCGTCCGGAGAGTCTCCACAAGTCATCGAGCGGGTGGACATGGACATGTTCGAGGTTAGAAGTGAATCAGCACGGCCAAAGTATGTTTGAGATTGGTGATGCATCTATGTGTATGCTTATTCTGGATACCAACGTTGCTGTGACTGACATTTTGCAGGAAGAGCGTCTGAAACAGAAACGGATGTGAAAATATTTTGCTGATGTATATGAGTGCGGAACTGTGACTTGAAAGGCCCCTTGCTTCCTTTTTGCTGTGCAGTAGGGTGATTCTTTTCCCAATGGCTGAGGCGATCGGGCAGTTTCGGAATTGAAAAGATTTCCCACTAGTGCGATCGTTTCTCCATGCCACGGCAGGCGAAAGTTTCTTCCAGAGTATAGCCGGCATTCGGGAGAAGCACACTTTGTCGTCAGATATGCGGAAGGCGGGGTGTTTTGTGTGGGTGTCCCCCCGCAGACGGGATTAATCGGGGTGCACAATCCGAAGGGCTTGTTGAGAACGGGTGGCGTTTTTTCGGCTGTGGCTTTTCGGTAGGCACACAAATGGGCTTCTGTGACTCTGTACACTGTAACATAACCCTGCGGGTCTGCTTGCAACTGAATTGCCTGCTACCTTGTAATTCACGAGCTTATCGACCTCGCAGGTGTCAACCATAAAGACGGGCACCCGCGGTGTTGAGTTCTACGCCATACTCTGGCGAGCGAAAGGGACGAGAGAAGCTGAATATGGGAGACCAACCAAGAAGTATGACCTCGGTTGCCGGAGGGAATATAGATAGACGAATCACATCATGGCAAAACTCGCAATACCAAGGTTACCTATCCTTGAGATGGCGTTTGTATGGTATATGAGGCTGCCTCGATCCGTGCCCATAACAATTTTAGAACGAAGCAATAGATCGCTCATAGCTGAAAGCCACCCTCGCCGGGCCGGTAAACCTTCGAATTGTACGCCCCAATATACATCACCGCTCAGGCATTGGAAAGATATAAGGACCGGAACCCAGAACAAGAGAAATGATAAAGGCCAAATGAGTATGGACAGGAAGAGTGTATCGGCTTCCTCTCCAACAGAATGGCTTAAAGTCTTGTGACTTTGGAAATTCTCAAAGTGCTAGGGTTGTCGCGGCAGATTCCCTACCAAGGTGACTAAATTGCAGCGCCGTAGAATGTACCTATTTGCCACTTCAGAGATTCCCATATGGTAAGCGTAGGGTTAGTGGGGGCCCCTTCTTACCTCACAAACCACTATCACTACCACTATTAGAGCAATCACTGCACCGGAGATACCGGAATAGCCTGATCAGGGAAGTCCAAGCGGTTTCAGGGGAATAGAATATGGGGTATTCTACATCATCCTCAACTAACGCGGCATCCCCCAACAAGGCAGTAATAAGCTGAGCTTCGATCTGAGCTCTAGGGAGAACAAGACACCCCGTCACTATCCCCGTCACCACCCCATTCCTCCACCACCGCAGACACTCACTGTTGTGGCGTGGTCCTGGGACAGGGGGTGCGCTTGGCGCTTGACACCACATGTAGTCGTCTGTCGACTACCCAGCCCTTTCTTCTTTCTTGATCCTTGGTATCTTCGTTAGAATAGCGGAATCGAATCCCATTCTTCACGCTGCCGTAACACTCACAAGCTTAAGGACCTTCAGTCCAAGGGCATTCCTCGCTGGTGTTAGGGTCCTTCTCGCAGCGCTAAAGACTCGCTCGCACTGCGTAGTCGTAGCGGGACAAGATAAATGATCCAAGGCATAGAGATGGAGTGTGTCGTAATTACCCTTTAACTTTCCTCAATCCACCAATTGATTGGCTCGCTGCCGTGATACCAAATAGTAGAGATCTTGGAATTCCTGCGAAGATTGGCAGTGTGGTCCACGGCAAGGAATGTTCGTATTCCTCGGTTGTTGATGATTCGGTCAATATGCTTTGCCTTGTCAGGAGTTGAGGAAGAAGAAAGGCTGGTGATTGATCGACGCCGGATTGGTCGTTAGAAGATATGTTACCAGATGCGTGGGAAAGACACCGCAAGCAATGAAAGAAGAGATGGGACACTACACAGTCATCTCTCCTAAACAATTAGCATTGCCTAATCGGAAAGGTGCCATGCTACCTCTACTCTAGGGCCTGGAGATTGGCCTTTCCAATAGGTACGAAGCCCTTGTTTCCTTATGGGGGAATCACTGTCAGTGATAGTGGTACCCACTAACTATCGCCAGCGCTGGCAGTAGGTCGTAGCCTACTTTGCTAATCTCTATCCCAACAATGAGCGTGATCTCCCCTTGAGCAACGAGAGTGATTTCCCTTTCAACAATGAGCGTGATCTCCTCCTGAGCAACGAGTGTGATTTCCCTTTTAACAATGGGCGTGATCTCCCCTTGAACAACGAGTGTGATTCCCCTTTCAACAATGAGCGTGATACAGCGTGTCTTGACCGTGTCATCCAAGCAACAGAAAATCTCTCCCATGTGCCGGTTACATCTTCTCCGCATTGATGTGGATTTCCGCATGCGACACAACACTTAGATTCCGCTTGTACGTCTCGGTATGTTCAACAGCGCCCAAGATCTCGCTAGACGAAGGAATAATGGCATCTTCACCATCAAACACGACTGCCATCTCTTCCAAGCTATGTCCTCTGGTTTCAGGGTATGTGAACAATATGGTAATGAATGCGATGACGAGCACAACGACGAAAACGAGATAGTATTTCCAGGCGATGCTGGCAAGCGCGATCGGATTGACAAAGACATTGAAGAGGAGCGCGAGGTAGGTTGAAGTGAGAACAACGGCAAGGCCGCGTGCTCGAAGTGCAAACGACCATATCTCAGCTGGGTAAGAGATCAAAAGAGGAGTAAAGGCGATATCGTAGCCGGCGAAGAAGATGAATAGGAATGGAATTACCTGTCAATGTCGGTCAACCTCGCTGAAAGTCAAGGGGCTTGGGGGTTACTTACGGCAGTACCAACAGCTTTTATACCGTTCTTCGCAAAGGTAGCAGAAAGCGCCGTGATGACGATATAAGCAACCAGCATTATTGAAGTGGAGCTGAGGAAGAGCTTCTTGCGACCAACCCGATCTACTAGGAGTGCAGCCCCAACAGCCATCATCAAGTTCCAAAGGTTTAGGAAGCCATTGAGCAGGGTTTGCTGAGTAACAGAGGTGATTCCGACCGTTTCGAGGATAAGGGCCAAGTAGTAGGAGACAACACCGCTATGGAGAAATTAGTCAGAATTTGCGGATAATTGCGCAGAATGATCGTATAGGGTGAGCGATATAGGGTTTGTTTGGGGGGTTAGAAGAGAGAAGGTTGGTTTTGGAGGGGGAGAGGGAAGAGGGAGGGTGAAGCGTGCTGAATGGGGACTGTATCATGGCTCCCACCACTTACTTTCCTGCCCATTGACAAAAAATCCCCAGAGTCACAGTAATAAACAGTCTGTGACGATTTCCCTTTGTCCTGAACATATCCATATAGCTTGCTGAACTTTTAGCTTCGCGCTCGAGAGCAAGGGTTTTCTCAATTTCTGTCATCTCGAATAGGACAAGGGCGACGTCGGCGTCGTCGCCAGCATGATACTTGGCGAGTACAGCTTTGGCTTCTTCGTTTCTCCCTTTCGATATGAGCCATCGTGGTGACTCAGGGCTCATGAAGGTGCCGAATGAGGCCAGAACTGGAATCGCAAGCTGAAGGAGCGATGGCACACGCCATGCCCACGAATTTGAGTAATTTCGGACGCCGAACGTGACCCAGGCCGATATCAGAGAGCCCACATAAAATTGACAGTTGTATAAGGCGGTGACCTTCGCGCGATGCGATGGGTAGGCAAGTTCCGTGATAAGAATGGATGCAGCCGTAAACCAACTGGTGGCGACACCGATGAAGAATCTAGCGGCAATGAACATGCCAGGACTATTCGCACCGGTTTGGAGGCCGGATCCGAGGATGACGAAGAAGAGACCGGCGTAAAGGCAAGCCTTGCGGCCATATCGATCTGCAACGTAGGCTTCGATTGGAAATGTGACCAAGCCACCAACTGCTTGAATTGCATTGATGAAGCCCAGCCAAGCTCCCCTGGGATGGTTCATGAAAGTTTGCCATTGGTGGAGCGTTTGTAACCCGTTCATCATGGACCCGTCGTAGCCTACCGTGCCCGAGTACATGAGCAAACTCAGAAGAATTGTGTTGAGTTTGATGAGATGCGGGACGCGGTACCAGGCTGTCTCATCTGCCGGTAGGGTCTAGGAGACACGCAGTAAGCTCAGTGATACCGGGAGAGTTGAATGGAGCAGACTTACCAACGCTAGAGTCTGTCCAACGACAGAAGCCCTGCGGTCCACAGATGTCTTGCGCCCTGACATTGTGAAGATGATGTCTGGAGTTCTTGAATACTCTTCAACGGCCGATGTGTGGAGTAATTTACCAAGGCTAAAGCTTTTCGAGGAGCTCCTTGCCCTGGTCGTCGAGCTTGGGGAACTTGAGATCCTTTATAGGACATCAAGGTCTCGGAAAAGGATGCGGGGACGAAATCAAGGAGGCCTCGAAGTTGAGCCATGGCGTCGGACTACCTTGCTTCGTCTACCATTAGCCTGAGCCGGGATGACTCCGACGAATCCCCAGTGTCCGCCAGAATGGCTCGTAGTCGGCATCTGAATTGGGGCGGCGAAAGCCAAAGTCGAGCGAGGAAATCTGCAGTACAAAGGTTTGGTGATCGGACCTTTCGCAGAAAACGAGACAATGGGAACTCAAAGAGTGCCAAGAGACTTCGGTACGGAAAAACGTCGGCTTCCTAAATGCTTGGCCGGACGGGCCCAGTTGTGGGGTGCAGGCGGTTCATCCAAAACGGTTGCCCAATTGAAGATGCATTATTAATTGCAACACATGATTAATTTCTGTGGTGAAAGTGATATCAATGTATGATCCGACTCACCATGGGTAGTAATTTTGTGTGCAATTATCTCTCTACATAGTATGCGGGTTGGATATTCAATGCGGCCACTCTTTTGGGCACAAGCGGAAAGCCGAAGGTTTCGGCTATCAGATTGTAAATGCTGCCGAGCCCCCATCTAGGCTCTTCTTCGAGGAATTGGGAGATGTTTGGCGTGCAATCATCCCGGTGCAGCCAGAATCATCCCGATGCAGCCACAATCGTCCTTGATGCAGTTACAACCGCTATTGCCGCCACGGGCCAAGCGGCGCAGGTAAAAGTTCGGGCCATATGAAGGTGCGGAGAAACTGTCATGCCATGCCATCTTCATATGGCTGTGGCTCGTGAGCTGTGGATTGACTAACCCCTGAACTGTTTCACCAGCCTTAGCCTGCAGCCCGTTTGTGTTACCCACTGCGATGCTGAAAAATTGTTCCACGATGTAAAGGAACAAAAGCCACTTCTTCTTTGCTGGAACCACCTATCTCCAAGAACTGTCCGTGAGGCGGTCTCAATGGCTAGCCTTGGAAATATAGGGTTAAGCTTGCTGAGTGGAGAACAACAGACTACTCTGTCCGCGGCGAATTTCAACTTTGACTTTACGTTGGTGAAAGTTGCAGCCCCCAAAGAATATGAGGGTCTTGGACAGTGTCTTTCTGTCAAACGCAAAACAGAGGCGGAAGAGGGGCCCTTGCACATAGTTGCCCGCAAGCTGGGCGCATTGTTCGCTGGAGAAGCTCCAACAGTCCCAAATCTGATCAGTGCTTACGGCAAGAGGGCATCTCAGATATCACAGGACCCTAAAGTCAATCCTACCAGCTCAAGGATCTACAGTATGTTTGCTGACCATGTTGGCGCTGATGGAACCAGTCTTTGGGCGGCAGCGACATCTGGAAAAAGTACAATAACTGTCCACTTGCTTGGTTGCATGATAGCCCGGATATGGAAAGCGGCAGAGGCCGTTTCAATCTGGACTGAATTGGTCGCGGGCCGGAAAGCCCAGCTGTTACAGCGACTCGAGAAGGATGAGTTCCAAATGTCAGACGCAGCAAGCGCCCGGATCGAGATCACACGAGATCAACTAGCCGCATGGGACAACAGTGCCAGGTACGTGGGTAGGGTCAAGCTTTGTGTCAAAATTCACGAGCCTAATATGTGCTAGGTCCTGGCTTCGCACGGCGGACAGCGCTTGCGAGCGCTGGCAGCGACAGCTTCTACTCATCGCTGATAATGTAGAGAAGCACTTGGCTACCAGCTCCAGCGTCTACACTGCAATCACGAAGACATGGCGTGATGCAATGCAACTGCTGGACAATCTAGTAGCCGGTATACCGCAGAGTATACAAAACATGGAGGTCCTTTTGGGTTTGAGCTCCTGGCATCTGTATCCAGACATGTCCGTGGTTCACAACAAGGCGAAGCATGTGTATCAGAAGGACGACCTTGTGGCCCCCGGAGGTATCATGACCATAGGTCTACAGACTCCACCACAGGAGGGCGCTCAGGGGATTCTGTGGTCGTTACCTCTCTCACACCTCCGATACTATGGGAGGCCTGTTGCATCTAAAAGGGAACTCAGTATTTGTACTTCTCGGATCACTTTCGAGCAATTTCTGTTCTTGAGCCTAGGAAGTCTGACCAAAGGCTGGAAAGGAGGGCCAGAGGAAGTCGTTGAATTGCTCTTTGCTTTATCCCATGTATGGCGGAAATCGGACACGGTCATGCCGACTTGGATGAGGCTGTTCTTCGAAAGCGCTCAATGGTACGAGAGTCTTGCCGAGAACGAGAGAGATCAGGCGAAGCAAATATTCTACTTCGGGCAACGCCGGTGTGAGAATCTCTTTGGAGCGCCCGCTCCTAAGGTTCCAAACGGCTTCGGACTATGCAACGTGAGCGGGTTCGTCAAGGCTCTTCCAGGTGCCGAGAGTAGGGTTACTTGGCTCCGGAACTTCATGGGCTCCTCCGGCGTGGTCAAAAAAAAGCCCCGTCGTGCAATCATAAGATATCACCCTGATCGAGAAAGGGTCATTTGTCCTGAGAGACAGCCAAGCCTTGCTCTGATGACGAATGCTTCTTACCTGGACAACGAAGAAGAAGAGGCCCCGGAGCTCGTGCAAGATCCGGGAAGGGAATTGCCACGCTGTGGCTTCCCACACCACACTCATCACCCAGATACTCGTTTCGCGCCTGTAGACGTGGAATTCGCCAGTGTATACCCATTTTCCAGGGAGCAAGCGCCGTTATCGCATCAACGGTGGATACCTGCAAATGAAAGCTCGCGCATCCCCTGCGGCGCCGAGGGTCATTTCGATCGAAAAGACGGGGACTGCTGCTGGCAACTAATTGGCTATGACAGTCCGGGTACAGCTTCAGTACTTCGTGCGAAAATCTTGAGCGAAAAGACCAAAGAGAACTGTGGACTCTACCATTCTGGCACTTCCTCCCTAAATTTTCAGGATATTCATGCAGCAGCGTCTGAGTATGAAAGCTCGCTCCTCGCACCAGCATTAATGCCAATACCAGCCCGGACGTTGGAGTATATCCAATCGATAGGACCGTTTCTAGAGAATCCAGAAGTCTGTTTAGCTTGCGGGAATGCATTTTCCCTAAAGGACTACCCTCATTTCCCCCCCCACAAGAGGCGCAAAGTCTCATATGCGGCAGGCTGCAGCAGTAAGTGGTATATTCCATGGATTCAATCCTTCAACTGCCGGAACCAACTTCCAGCTTGGTCAGTATATGTCGCTTTCGGTGACGTGCATACGGCCGCACTCTGTCTTCCTACGGTCCGTGAGGCACGTGACACTGGTTCGCAACAAGAGTGGCTTCCGCAGACGCTTGAGATTGACTATGTTATCTCACAGCTGAAGCAAGGCGCATTCTCGTCCGAAAGTCTTTCGAGGCACTTGACCAATCCTCAAGAATTCTGGAAGATTCCAGGATCTTCCATTGAGGACTCTTTCGCAGCCTTGCTCGGGGTAGCTGAGGTCTACAAGAATCTTCCGGACAGTACTATTGACATTGAAGTCACTTCCACGCCGCTGAAAGACGCAAAATGGCAGCAAAAGTCATCCTTCTCGGCAACAAAGCTAGCGCGTGATTTCTCGTGCATCGCTAGATTTGAAAGTGGTGGGATTGACGTTGATCCGGTCGAACTGACGGATGTTATTGCTATATCCAGTGGTAATTCGCTACATATCGCAGCATGCTGCCTGCGAGACCCCTCAGAAAATCAGAATTCTGGTCGCGTTGTGCACACTATTGGAAACGTTGGCAAGCCGGGCATGTCCTTCCTCATCTCGCCGAAGGCTCCACTCATACGCGAGCCGGAACGGAATAAATGGCAGCTTGTCCGCCACGCTCCCTTCGATGGGAAACTCGAATCTAATCTCACGGAAACCACTCTTCATCTTTCCTTCACAGGCTACGAGTTTCCACTTCGGACCTCTGATCATGGGGCTTTTGACAAAGAAGCTTCATTTGTCGAAGCCGCTGTTCGTGCCTTTGAGAGAAGTGAATGGGTGGCGGACGTGGATCTGGTGGGCGCATTCCGACGTTCCAAGCAATTGTCTATGAGACTAGGTCTCTGCAACCACTCAGAAGAGGAACAACAAAAATACCAAGACCTTAATCTGACTTCTGTGGACTGTTGGACAGAGCTTTTGGATGCCCCAATGACTGGATTTGTTGTTCGAGCCAAAGGTGACTGGCTTTCAAGACTTGCGGTCTTCGCTGTATCAATGCAGACCGAGCGGCCTTTAGTGATCGCATCTGAACATGTTTGTTGGAGCTGCGCCAAGAGTATGGGAGAGAAGCTACGCGCCAGAACGTGGGCTCGCGATCGTCCACCGCTGATGGTACTATGTTGAGAATAGCAATGACGACGACCCCTGAGGGCCTCTGGCTGTACCTATCCTGAGAGGACCTATACTGTTCCTAGTATAGCCGGGAGGCCTATGGGCCAATTAATCGGCCCGTTAGAGCTAGCCTAGGTGTAGTACTGGCGATAGTTGGTTAGAGGGGTTATAAAGATGAGGCTAGGACCGAGGTAGAATTAAATGAGGCGTCTGTCGCTCACCTCACTTTGAGCGTCTCTCTTATTTGAAGGTGCTTGTCCTTTGGAATGAGTAACCCAGGAGGACGAGGTCGACCACGGTGTAGAGACGTAACTCGCAGGAGACGTAGGAGAACACTCTTGGCCGGACGGGGAAGATCGTTAGGTCGTGGAGGAGATGAATCGGCGAAGGAGAGGTCGAGAGAGAGAAATCCAGTGGGGAAAGTGGGAGACACCTTCCGAGCCCCCATCGATTGCTGCACCTGCCGAGTGTAAAAGGACGCCTGTGTGGGCGCTGCAGCGCGACTGAGAGCACGTACCGAAACAGGATTCGCAAGCCACGTTCAGGTGCCGCCGCGGATGCTCTAGATTTGGATTGGGGAAGGGATGAAGATGAGAGACTTAATGTGCTGAATCTCGATGGAAATGCTTAGGGCAGGCAAGCTACAGGCCGGCTGAGATGCACTTCCCACTGATGATGGTGACGCTCCTGTGATGTAACGCAAGCATCACAACAACCGTTCTCTCGCCCCGCAAGTCACCGGTTGTACTTCGTTTGGTTTTGTCAATGCCGCTCGAAATGCAGCTGAGAAATGAGTATGTTGGTGATACGCCGCTCGACGAGTCAGCTAGAATGGTGGTGAGGTTGCGGTGGTGAAGAAGCCGATCGAAGAGTCACCCCAGAGAGGTCATCAATCTCTCCAGTAATGACTTCAAACGTCTTTGGCTAGACGGGCGATTGAGAAACACTGGTGTTCAATTGCCACCTTATAGCTACGCTGATAACTCCTCTCTAGAGCGAACCCCGGAAGCCTACAGGGCATTTCGGAGGCAACAATGTTGAAGCAACAATTGTTCCCGCTAATGCTCACCGCCTGCAGGGGGTCACTCGGGAGTGAACAGGAGTCTCTTCCGGGCGTTCCCAGGTGGTCAGAGGCATACCTGAGTGCTCCCGTATCTACGCTTTTAACAGCCAGAGAGCTCACAGTCGTGCATCTCACAGGCACGTGTATCTCGCAGGGGGCATGTATCTCACGGGCTATGATAGGCGTATGCCTCTCATAGGCGTGTCTCTTAGAGGCGTGCATCTTTTAGGCATATATCTAACAGGCATGCATCTTACATGCGTGCATCTTGTAGCGTATCCCTTATCTGCCGATACCTGATATGCACGTTCGTCCTTCGATCATCGGGCTCTAGAGCCTACATAGTCATACAGTCAATTTAGGTAATCTCTTACTTTGGAGAACTCACCGCTTTAGCAATGTGTCTAACTTTTATCAGTATGCGCCTAATGCGTCATGTTACATTGCGCAGATCACGATGAGTTGTCACTTTCTCTCTTTACTCTATATCCGTTTCTTTCCACGGCTTCCTTCATAAGACCATATGCATTGTGATTTCCAATGGCGACCATAGAAGAGGCACGTACCAATTCGCCGGAGCATCAACCGCTCCTAGGTGCGCAAGCGACGCAAGATGCAATTAGCTATGCTGGCAGACCCAGATGGCGGTTCTGGCCAACCTTCACCACAACCGCTGCCCGCTACCGATTCATTCCCCTGCTGGGATGCCTGGTTATCTTCATCAATGAAGCCGAATATTTCTTCAAGCAAGTAGCCACCATGCGCGCTATCGAGGCGATGCACTGCATCGAGTTTTACGCCACCAGAAATCCCAATATCGCCGCTCTTGGGAAGCATATTCCTGAAAGATTTTGCAAAGACCACGTGATCCAGAAACAGCTTGCCAAGACTGCAGGCCTGATCATGTTCTTCCGCATGTTTTCTGCTATTCTGGGTGCTGGGCTGTTAGGCCAGCTTGCTGACAAGATGGGGAGAAAACCTATTCTTGTTTTGCACAAACTGAACGTATTTGTATCAAACGTGATCTGGCTGTCGATATGTGAGTGCAGAGGCCACATTCTTTATTCCACCACCACCCCCCTGACAATGGCAGACGTCTCCTACCCATTGCTTCCAATCTGGGCGTTGTATTTCACAGGTGCTACGAGTATGATAGGAGGCAATTTCGATCTCGGACTTGCGATGCTCTTCGCTTCATACACTGACGTGATGCCGTCGGCGAGCGAGAGGGCAACCTTGTTCTTCCTGACTACTTCCATGCAGTACGTTGCGCAAGCTTTCTGCCCACCTATTGGTGGATGGCTCATGAATCTGGACGGCAAAGGCGGCACTCCAGATATAGCCTTGGTAGTAAGTGTCGCGGTGGCGCTGCTCACAGTTGTTATAATGATCTTCTTCTTCCCCGAAACCTTAGACAGGAGTAAGCGTGATAAGCCTTCCGAAAACGACCATGATGCTTCCGCTCAAGAGGATCAATTACGAACATCCAGTGAAGGTCCCAAACACAGTCGATCTGATGCGATAGTCTGGAGTAGAATTAAGAGGACGTGGAAAGATATCAAGCTCGGCGTTTCTGGTGCAGGCTTCGGAAACATTCTGCTCTTGGCTGTCTCGATATTGTGTGCGACTGTAGGGATCAAAGCCATGGATTGGTACGGCCTCGTTCAATATCCCGTGATCAAGCTCGACTGGACATTTCCTCAAGTATGTACCCTACTTTAAGATCCTGTTCCCACTACTGACCCTTTGGAAGGCATCCTCTGTGTTATCCATCCAAGCACTGGTAATGCTGCTCAACTTTGGCCTTCTCCTCCCAACATACAACCGCCTTGGTTCAGAGTACTTTGGCTCTGCAGCCTATGGAAGCTTCGCCATCATGATCGGAAGCAGCATCGTGCTTTGTGGCGGTGCAGTCCTCGTCGGACTCAGCACTACCTCCGCCGCCTTCCTCGTTGGCATGGTGATCTACACGCTTGGTGAGGGCATTTCGGTTGCCACTCAAGCTTACGTTGCATCGGTCATTGACAAGTCCTACCTTGCGAGGGTCATGGTGGTGTTGTCGATCGCGGCGTCTGGCGGCAAGGCGATTGCCTCGGGGTTATTCCCTCAGGTCTTGGCCATTGGACTAGATACGCATGTCGAGGAGTTGGTCGGCCTACCCTTCTTCGTGGCTGCTGGGCTATTTCTTATCGCGGGAGGATGCGTGGTTGTCGTTGGACTCAGGACAAAGAGGAGTTCTGGGATAGAACTATAGTCTGCTACCACATAGCTTGACAACGGGGATAGAAGAGTAGCATAGCATTTGCAGCGTCTGTCTGGAATATCGTGGTCTCAGACCGTACTTGTGTGCAGAAGTAAGTCACAATCTGACTGACGAGTCTTATAGGTTAACTCGTTCCTTCAAGAAGCAACAAAAGTTGGCCCTTTTTTAGATAGTCCCGCAATGGCTGGATGACGCCAGCATACACCACTCCCCGAAAGCGCTTGTCGGTGAAGCTAGGCTTCGAGCCAAACGAACAGCCCAGGCACCTTTGGACAACATCAGCTATTTCCACCCCCTCTTTTTCCAAGCACTTTCTGCGACCATTTCCATGCCTTGCTGACGTCTGTCTGGTCGTTAGGTTTGTTGTCTGCCCCGTAGTAATGGAAACCTGGAAGGGCATTTCTCAGTACCGTGACCAAAGATGAGCTCGGGGGAAATTCGCACACTGGGGATAGGAGACTGGCGAAGCTCCTCCTCTGAGAGCTGGGCTAGATTCCGGGCCTGGCTCTGTGGCAATAGCGGCGAGTTCAGTACCAAGGCAAATGTCTGAAAGACGTGAGGTTCCTTGCTGTACAGACTCCCAGAGTCGATGAAAAAGTGGAAGTCGTGCTTTGATCACTTACTTGGGAGCCATGGCGAGAATTGCAGCTGTAAGTTTTGCGCTAAAGCCAGGCTGTCATGTGTTTCTCTTTGAAACAGTCACCAAATTTCACCCCGCTACTCTTCCATCTCTCGAGAATTGCGTAATGCATAAACAATCGATGACCAAGCAGAAAGCTGAAGGGCGCCACCACGAACCAGAAGTTATGCCTACCAAGAAGCTCCAGAAAGCGCCCTCTCAGCCAACACTTAACAGTCTACCGCGTCCTACCTCTGCTACTGAATTGTCCCTCTCCGAGAGTCCCCCTTTCCGAGCTTGATCTCGGACTCCTCCATCGATGATGTCACGGATTGATTTCGGCTCAAAGAAGAACAGACTCGCGCGGATACGGAGCGCAATCTCGAGGATGCCGTCGCTTACAGGTGGAATGATGCTGTCTTGGTTATGGCTCAAGTCTGGGACCTTGAAGTCGTAGTTGGTGGCCGCACGACGCATCTCCTCGATGCGAGTGACGTCGTCAAGCGCCGGGGCCCGCTCATCCTCAAACTGGACGTTGAGACGGCGCGTATGGGACCGGACTGGCTCCTCGGCACTTTCTCCATCCATGGACATCAGAAGAGTGTGAACGAGAGACTTGAGCCAACTTGGGAGCAGATTTGTGGAGGGTGCACTGGGAGGATCCTTTGCTCGACTAGTGTGGAAGGGATAAGGGTATGTCTAACGGCAGGCTGTACGATAGGGAAGACATGGCAATGATGGGGAGGCAGAGCCTAGAAACACGTTTTGGGTAGAAAGCTGCTTGATGCTATCTGTGTGTGTCCTCGCTATCTCTAATAGATGCTCCAAGGGACAGTTCTCGTGCCCATAAGGGGCTAGTGACCAATTTGGGCCCACCACACTAGATCTGACGGATAGGATCATGTCGAAACGCTGATCGGGCCCCCTAAATAGCCTTGCTTTCGTCGACAGCAATTTGCACGGGATTGTTCTCGCGGAGGCCATCGTCGCGGCACATTTCTCCCGCTCCTGAGAGTATGTATGGCTTAAAGTACATCGGCGCTGCTGAGGTGCATCGGGTTCTGGACATGGTTAATGTTGTATACCGGCCATTGGTTGATATATGTTAGAGAGCAAACTTACACCTTCGAGCTGAGAACATTGGAGTTGAGATATTGATTCAACCCGCTGTTGTCGTAGTTGCAAAGCAGGCATGCTTCAGACTGAACAGTCGTAGTGACGGCCAATCTTGGGCAAATGTTCCAATTTTCTGGTTTTCCCATCAGTCCCAGTGGGTGGCTGAAGCCCAAAGAAGGTTTCTTCTGGATAGGCCTTTTTCATCGTGCCTTCGAGCTTCATCTTGTCGTAGATTGCCTCCAGAAACCATCTACCCAATCTCCAACAGAATTCAAAAGGTTAGAGAGGCCCAGGCTGAAAATCAGTGTCCCCGAAAAAGATGATTTGGACCGTGGCGTCATCCCTGACGCGGCGACTGGTCGGTGGACAAACGGACATCACATTGCAGAAGAGGTCCCTCCTGGATCCACCAAAGGCGTTCTTGATCAGGTGGACAGCCGCATTCTTATCCTCAACCACGAAATGCTCAGGCTTTGTCTTCCATCTAGGGTCAGCCCAGCAACACACTGGTGGGGTATTCGGAGATACTCTTTTTGGAGTGCTCGTGATACGTTTCCCAGTCTTCATCCAGTTAATCCATCGGGCCACACATTCGACAGCATCTTCACTGCTAAGGTGATCCCAGACTCCGTCACTAGCCATAACGAGGAAGTCGCCCCTTGGTCCAGTGTTCACGTCGGTCTCCGTTACGACAGGCTCGGCGGTCATGTACGGAGGTGTCTCGTAATCCCATCTAGGTCCGTTACGCCGGAACTTCTCTTGGGCCTCTTTGAGTTGTAATTTACTCCATTTCAAGCGATTGTCACCAAAAGCACGGGTCATAGCATAGCCCATAAATCGATCGCCGTCAAAGGGGTCTGTTTCGCCAGGATGCTTGGAGTTTATGCGCTCCCGTTCCAAATCATTGAATCCATTCTGATCTTTTGACATTGGCTTATCTGTATACTTGCCGGCTGCTGGATCATAACGGCCAAGGACAGCTCGAGAGTCTCCTGTGCAAGCAACGCGTAGGGTGGACCTCGCAGTATCGTATATGGAGAGTAAGGCGCAAGAGCCCGCAGCAGCTGGATCAAGAGCAGCCATTACCGATTCGTAGTCGGCTGGATATACTCCAGATGCGACTGCCTTCCATGCCGAATCCATGATTTCGGCGTCGAGGTTGGTGAATGCTCGCTTGATGGCATCGTTTGCTCGGGCTGGATCTGGGGCCGAAGCTCCCTGCAAGGCATCAATGTTGATAGGCCATTTCGGTTTTACACCCAGCAACTCGTACTGAACGGCAGGTATGAGTTTCTGCCGAAGGAGGGCGGATGTGGCAAAGCCGCTTGATCAGAGAAACAAAGTTAGCT
>Ga0335072_10002174_pt1 | contig 30896 bp, 27 predicted proteins | sample Lox_Sample_21_FD_206725 | JGI IMG/M metagenome (GOLD analysis project Ga0335072, IMG submission 206725) | Soil microbial communities from Loxahatchee National Wildlife Refuge, Florida, United States - Lox_Sample_2.1 | ecosystem: Environmental > Terrestrial > Soil > Wetlands | place: USA...
AGTCCGACTTTTGCCGCTCATACAAGAATAAAGCTCTTTTCTTGCAATTTTCCTTCTTGCACCCACGACCGAGCCAGGCCGTCCATAAATCCGTGAACATACGCTGTGCCGATAAACTTGAATGTCGCGATACCATCCGAACTCTCGCCGGTGGAACGCAGGACAAGCGGGACCTTGGCACCGTCCACAACGGCTATCTGGTCGCCCTCCGCAGCGTCAGTGGGAATCATGCAATAGAAGCCGCTCTCAGTGACGGCAAAACGCCAGTGGCGAATGATATCATTTATGCCTAGCTTTTCTGCTACGCGGCCAATCTCGTATAACAAGTCCTTGTCACCGTCGTACTTGTCCCATCCTCCCGGGGCCTTGGGCGTCTTCGCTTGACGGGCCCGCAAGTCCCAGAAGATCTCGGAATACTTGGTGATTTGAAGCGCGTCCAGTCGAGCTGTTGGATATGCTACGCAGTCTGTCATCAATGTACGCCAATATGCCTGGAATGCGTCTTCTCCGGTGAAGTAGTTCGGGGCTTTGGTGATTCTCGTGGCGAGAGGCGGAGTATCCGGCGCATATTCACTGATCAGCGGATCTGGCATCCAATATCGGAATGAAGGGCCAAAAGTTTCACCGCCAGAATAGGTATACTTCGGTCTGTTCTTCAGCAATGCGACCAAGCCGAGATCACTTCCGACCAGGCGAAGCTCACCAGTTGTCGTCAGTGGAATAGGAGTTTGGCATGTCTTGCTACCTGCGCGGAAGATGTCGCGCTGTGCAAACAGGATCTTGGTAGACTTTCGGCAAGTGAAATCCACGAGCCAGGATGGCAGGTCAGACCTCCTTTCTTCAGCTCCGCCCAAGGGCCATTGACTCTGGCATATGATGTCGAGGTTCTGGGTTCGATCAATGTACGCCCGGGCAACATCGAGATATACCTCGCAAACCGGTTTGCGATAATCTGGTTGGATCCCAAAAGTGTCAGTGGCAAGACCAAGTAAGCCATAGATTTTGTCGCGGGGATCTGTGCTCTGCGTAGCACGAAATCGAGAAAGCACATCTAACAGGTCCGAATTGTATCCTCGGTGAAGACCCTGGACTGCATCACGTTGATGTTCTACAACCTGAGATTTTGCAAAGGTGTCCCACACGTCATACTCGAATTTTTGATGACTGAAAGGTAAATGATACCGGTCTGGAACTCCTGAATGATCGAGAATGCCGCTCAAAATATCCCAAGGCATTGTGAGATGTCCAAAAACCATGATGGCTTTGGGGCAAAGCGCAATTTCCTGCATGACCCAAACGCGATCCCATAATTTCGGCCATTCAAGGATGCCGCATAAGGCCAGATAAGCACTCTGGTCCAAGTCTCTGACGGCGACCTGGTTGTTGAAGCTCTTGACGCCATGCTGCGTTATTCGTTGCAGATCGAGTGTCTTCATGCGTTTCAGAGTTGCAATACCTAATTCGGTATCGTCCGACGCTTCGCCGAACCAGATCAAGTCGGCCGTGCAGCAGCTGTAGATATCCTTCATCAGACGTACTTGATGGTTGCGTTCGCTGATATCCTTCTGGTTGATGGAGATCGCGTCAACCCACAACCAGCGTACTTCATGTTCCCAACGAAGATACCGTAATGCGCATTCGAGGTTCACTGTGACATGAAGTATGGCATCTTCTACATGTACTGGTGCTTTTGCCCTCGGATTACCCCAAACATAGGATATTGCTTCATATGGTAGGTGATTGCTTAGTTGCGTTTCCACAAGCTCACAACAGACTGGAGACGAGAACTGAGCGGATGGTTTGAGCTTAACTAGACGAAACTCCCGACGGTCAGGATTGAGGGGTCTGTACGCGTAACGGCTCGCACTCTCTGCCATTTTCTTTGTATCAACTGTAGATCGGCCATCTATCTGTACATCAAACAGACGAGCGAAGAAGGCTAAATGGCTAACAAAACCCCATTCCAAAGAATGTCGGTATATTGTAGGCACATGGCAAACGATAGCCGCGGTTGGTGCGCTCAACAAGCTAGCCCAAACGGCCTGGTCTGCTCCAAGCCTGGCACCAGCCCGGGGGCTCCTGGTTGGCTTGGCCACGTGATTGCCTTAAACCCGATATAGCGTCCCACTAAGCCTATACCGGCATGCACAGATTCCGACGGTAATTTCCGAGATCCTGTCGAGCCAACTGGGCGCCTACTCTGTTGACCCCTTTGATCAGCGATGGGAGGCCTACCAAGCAGGCCTACCCAAGGACTCCTCGGCCTGTATTGTTCGGCTTGTTGGGGAGCACTGGTCTTGGGAGCACTGGTCATGGTTACCAGACCACCTCTACAGCTTTAGCAAAAACTTAGACCAAGATCCGTCCCCTAGCTACGCCTTCCATGACTAATGATAACACAGGTCCGGTGCGGCGTTCATGGGGGACTGGGTAGGGGGCCTACCAAATGGTGAGTAATGTTCATCGTGACAACCATCCTTGATGTACTCTGGTTGACTCCACTGCAGGCCCGAATAGAGAGCACCTAGCTTTGAAACGATACAAAGCACCAGCTGTTTCTAGCTTTTGGAGTTACTCAATAGCAGGACGGAAGATACCTTTGTGCTCGATCTATTCTACACCGCCTTTTTGGTTTGGCATTGGTTTGGCTTCAATCTACCTAGATCTCCGATCTACCAAATTCGGGCTCTGGGCTACCTGCAACATTTGAGACATGGCGTAGATGCTTTTCTAAAAAGGTTTCCTCCCCCTCTTCTTGTTCACCAACCTCTACGGCCGTCTCTCATACACACCCAGAATCACGAAGTCCTAAAGGCCAAGATGCATCTCTTTTCGATTCTCGTTGCCACTGCCGCCTTCGTCCAAGCGACTAATCCCCACTGCCTGTCGGATAATGAAGCCTCCACCTTCATCGAAGGGTATACCGATCTCATTACCAAAACACAAGCCAATTTCAACCTTACACTTGCAACTCAGCTTCTCGCAAGTGACTACCACAGCAGCTCTGACGGTGTTGACTACGTGAGAGAAAAGCCTGTGCGTCCCGACTCTCCACTATTTTCCCCCATTCTGCCGCCGGGCACTCTTCATCTCTTTTTTGAAGTCCGTCTCCTTGCACCACAAGGCTCCCTGATTGACTCTATACTTTTGCACAGCTCGGGTCTGTGACATTCACTTCAAGACAGCAATTCATCGACCAGCAAGTTTCGGAAGCACCATTTCCGAGTGTGACAACGCTTAACATCTATCATACCTGCAATGTGATCACTTGGCGATACCAGATCAACTTGACTCCATTGCCTGTCAGGGGTATTACCATCTTCATTGTCGATAAGGCAAACCAAATTGAGACCGCGTATTACGAGCTCAACAGCGGCGCCTTGTTGTACAATCTTGGAAGACCGGAATGTCAGGCAAATTGGACTGTGAGTGTTCAATAGGTGATTGCAGTCGTAACTGTGGTGGTTGAACACGACAGAAGAGGAAAGGATGATTTAGGACCAGCGCAGACTGTTTTCGGAGATATTAGTCTCCCGCACACATGTAGATAATATCGGAAGTCGGATAAGACTTCCTTGCTCGTCATTCGTTACACATCTTCATCATAAGACATAGCCCACCTATTCTTTCCTGCCGAGCTGATGGTAAAGCCGTCAAACTCCCTTAGAACGCGCATCGTTACCTCCAAAACCCTCACCTGCAATGTAATCCGACACCCTTGCGGCAGAGTCGGGATCAAATCGCTCAAGAACATGAATCGAAACCTTTCACCCCGCGCCGCCCATTTCCGCCTCCACTCGATCTGTCCGAGCCCATTCTTGCCAGAATTGATCATCTTCCCGGCTGCAGTCGACCTCGACTGCTCCACCTGCTCGATCTCCAGTCTCAATTTTCTACCCTTGGGTTTATGCACTGCTCCCGTAGGTTTCGGGCTCATAAGGTCCTTCTCCAGAAAGATCCCATCAATTTTGCCTACATGTACTGTCAGGGTCTTCAGATGGAAGCAGTGTGCCATTCCGTAACAAAGTCCGTAGCATGCCGGGTCTGAAACGATGATGTGTCTGATTTTGCGCCGGAAGGCTTGATCGGCGTTGCCCAGGCGGTGCCGGCCATCATCGCCATCGAAAGATGTTCCATCTTTTGCCAGAGCAATGGTCAGGTTGTCCCAGAGGAGTGGTGTAGTCTCGGAATAAACGAGGCGGGAGCAGAGGCTTAGGTTCCATGCTCCGCGGCGTGAGGCTAGGAAGGAGATCTCTTCGAGGGTGGGGCTGCGGGAGAGACGAGAGTCGGTAATGGAGATTGTGGTGGAAAGGGCGTAGTTGTAGATGTGCTGGCGGATCTCGTATGGGAGCTGGAGAAAGTCAAAGATATGCTTGGGAGGAGCCGAGACCTCTGCCATTTTCAATCGTTGCTATCTATTATGATGTAGTGTGGTTTGGACTCTCCAATTGCAGGAGCAGAATGGGGTAGCTTCTGCGGTACCATCATGATATCGCCGAGCCAGACACGGTGGGGCAATCCTATGCTTCTGAAGCAGATCATGCAGGTACAGGGGGGGTTCCTTGTTCGGCCCACCTGCTGTTAATGGAAACCTGATAACTCAAGTGCTGCTCCGACTTGCGCCGCTGGAGCAGGAGAATCAACTTCTTGACCCATTGCAGTCTGAAGACATTAGAGCAGCCCAACGCTGCTTTACGACCCAACCATTTGAATCGATGTGGATGCGGCGGCAAAACCCTGGAAATCAGCTAGGTCAATACTTTTCCGCCAATCTTGATAGCTAATGGCGATATTTAGGCTCGATCGAAAGCAAACTTATGACGATAGCACTGCCAATGAGATCAAGTCCATAAAGTCATTGAAAATGATGGGCGCAGAAAGCTATGCCGCCGAGGTATCTTGCACGGATCGGCTTCTCTCAACTACGAAAAGGCCGCAGGCTAAGTTTTATAGGTTGTCTGATTAATATTAATCGTATACTACGGGCCATCCATCCACATCCTCAACATAGTCATGGCTACAATACGTAATATGCCCTCCACCGTTATCCGAAGCGTTACCATTCATGTCAACAAACGGACCCTTTGTGCCTTGACTCCTGCAAACGCAGATACTGTACTCTTGCCCACTGAGAGGTAGATCACTCGCGTTGAAGCAGCAAACGTCATGACTAAACCAGGGGTATTATCAGCCGTCATGATAGCTCATGAAGCTCCTCTCCTCGGGCCGCGAGATTGCTGGGTCAATGCTAGCACTCGAGGCCGAGGTACCGAGAGGAAGTTAAGCGAGATTATCAATTGCCATATATCGCCGAGAAGCCGCCATAGTTGAGATACGCTGGGTCAATTGCATTCAGGGTGTTGTATGGTACAACCTTAGCATCGGCGCCGCTTGGATGACTTGTCCATGGCCTGTCCAGGAACCTGGCTTTGAGGGTCTTGCTTGTGGCAACGCCGATAGCACTGATTTGCGTGCCGAATTTTGAGACACTGCAGAGGCAGTAGAAATGCCGTCGTGTTGGGTGATGTCAAGGGCCCCAATGTGTCGTTGCGGCTGGGAAGATCGATGGCAGATTCGCCTGTAAGGACACTGCCGCAGTGTTCCCACGATTTGAAGAACGAGGGAGCTTTGCCCATGGCAACTAGGTCGTGGGTCGAGAAGGAGTAGTAGGAGTCCTTTATTTGGTGAGGCACGGGTCGTGTACATGGATTCCGCACCAACCATTAGGGTCGCCGGTGGTGTTATGTGGAAGAAGCCGGGAAGATGATGAGAATGGGGACGCATTGGAAGGATATGCAGAAAAGAGATGAAGAAAAGAACGTGGAAAAGCGGACGTAGAAGGACAAGGGTGAAGGCATCCCCAAGGTTAACAGAGGTCAAGAAGAAAATGAACAAAGGCTAGTGGCTCACATCGCGCCAGTCGATTGTCGTCCTCCTCCTCGCCCGATACTCCACCCTCGATGCCTACCAACAGCCCGAACCTTATCGATCAGAAGTCGTTGAGCAGCTCGCTTCCGAAGGCTCACCCTGGGTAGTGCCACGCCACCAGCTGCGATTTTCCCGATCCTCCGAGGCTACAGATCACAAGTATGCGCGTGTATTACTGATCGTCTTCTTGGACGGAGAAGGTGACCCTATAATTCATTACAGTTTGATCGCATCGGCGGATCGATTAATGAAGGATGCACAAGTTCGAGAAACTTTGGTACGAGACGAAGGGGTGGGTTGTGCTTTGAGATGGAAGCCGTGGGCTTGATGGACCATTTCCCATAGGTGGTCACCCGGGGCATCTGTGACTATTCAGACACCCACAAGAACGATATATGGCAAGGGGTACGCAGCGGCCACGGCGGCGGCATATGCCAAATAGCCCATCATTCCGTATGCAGCTGGCAATTTAATCTTCGGACTGCAAGAGTGGAAAAGCTATGTATGCTCATCTTGCAAGGCTCTGGATTGATTCCGTAAGATTCGAACTCTGCTATTCACCGGAGGTTCAATATCGCTGTTCAATAAGACGATTGATGTCTTCATCTCCGGCATCGATGCATATGCTTATCCTCTTGTATAGGCTCCCCTGCTCTAACCGCACTTCGTGATGCTCGCATCGTGGCTTGTTCTGAATCACCTCTAGCAGGTAGAGCCTTCCAGAGGAGTGCTTTGGGATTCCCAAAATCTAGCAGTGCTGCACATAGGATGCATGCCATGTGGCTGCCCTGGACAGATCCATCAAGCTGGCTGTGCTCTAAAGCTCGACTCAAGATAGGAGCGAGGTGAAAGCGCGAGCTAGCTGCCATGTGTTGATACAGAACAGGCTTCCTGGAGCTGGTGTCGTACTATCCTAGCGTGAAGTAAGGATACTTGAATCTCGTCTTGAGCCGCCGTATCACATCCTTTACATTACACCTTATATCACCCCTGAGCCTGAACCCAAAATCTTACCGGCGTCAGTGGAGCCAAGGACCCGGTTCTCCTCCAAGTTGTAAGCAAAGGAGAAGGAGTCTGGCTTCGAGAGACCGAGCCATTGGCCCGCCGCAACGAGGGCCAAGATGAGTGAAAGGCAGGTGAGGACATAGGTTGCGATCGACAGACCGGTGGCTGGGTCGGACTTCACGACGGAATAGGCGGTACCGGCACCTGTGCTGATGGCAATGAGGAGGATGAGGAGGACATAGATCTTGCTGGTAGGGGAGATGTAAGTCGGTAAGAACATTAAGGACTGGGTTTAAAAGACGTGGGGGCTGAGGGGCGTGGGATAACGACGAGAATCGTGAGACCGGAGGATCTAGGATGGAGACTGGAGTCTGGACGCTTACCTGGTGTTGAATGTTTCCTTGATCTCCACCACGTAGAAGCAATTGTCATCATCGTCAGTTGTACCTGCAAGTCGATCTAGAAGGAAGAGCATCATTTTGGCGCCTCTGAGCGGATGTTTCATGGAGTAGAGGAATTGCGAGACCGCTTCACCCTCGGAAGATATTGCCGGGACCTTCGCGGTGACGACAAAGTTGCCAGCATCTGCGCCTTTTTTGACAGTGCGTTCAAACTGGTCGTTCATGTAAGACGGTGCTTATCTCGCATGACAGATTTTCGGAGAAGTACATACTCGGATAAACGTTGCGAATCCAATTGTCCTCATAAGAATCAGATCCCAAAATACGCTTTGTTGTCGACGATTGATCATCCAGTAATGCTGCTGTAATTTTGTGACCAGCCACTCATCGGAAAGCTGGCTTCTATTCACGATTGGCTGATTCTTACGAAGTTCTTGGAATGTTATGTATGGCTCTGGTTTCTGGCTTGATATGATTCTTCCTCTGCTGGCATGGAAAAAGTAAAGGCTATTTCCCGACAGTGTTGAGTTTAGTCTGGAGATTCTTCTGTATGAAACTGAAGAAATACTCACACTATGAATTTCGAGAAAGTACTATAGTCCTCTTTCTGAACTACGCCTGCCCCTATAGAGCTCGTTTTCGAAAGGGGCTTTTCAGCACCACCTCCTCGCATTCGAACGAGTTGGTGAACATCTTCATCGGAATTTTCATCAAAATTGTGGTTAGCGCCATCCCCACCACGGATTATCACATGACGGGTACGATCCGTTCTGGCACTGCGGGTACGGTTCATCCTAACGCTGTGGGTACGATCCATTCGAACACTGCGACTGCGATTGCGAACTTCCGGTGACTGGTGCCGGCTTGGGCGCCGTATGCGAACATCATCTTCCTCGGACGGTAAGGAAGCAAAACGCGGGTCGTCTTCATCTTCCAATGCATCCTCTACAGTCGGCCGCGGCGGCCTGTGAGCTTCTTGATGTCGCGGAGGTCTATAACCTTCGTGAAGGTGCAACACTTCTGGGTAGGCTGGAGGAGGACGAGCCTCATGAGCTTCCATTCTTGGATCCACATGATGCTGCCCTCCTTGAGGACCCTGAACAATGATAACTTCAGGATGATGAGCTGCGGGGCTAGCTGGCACACCAGCTGGTGTAGACACGACCGACTCAACGTCGGGCTCAAGGGTGACATGAGATGGCCTTGACCTGCGGATTGGTCGTGGCTGATCGTTGAAATATGCAGCCCCCGGGTAGTAGGGTCGATACTCTCCTTGCCTGTTGGGATCGTACTCTTCGGCGCGTACGAAGCGCCTCTCGCCATCCTCGATCACCTGAAGTGGTATCCAGGCTCGATTGTCTCTGCGCACCGCGGGTCGATGCCGACCGTCTGGCCGTACTATGTAAACTTCTGGGGGTGAACCAGTTGGCCCTCCACCGGGTGGTCGATGTGGAGGTCTCCCGCTTAAGCCGTCATCTTCATCATCACTATGATCATCAGAAGACCCAGATGAAAATAGCGGAGGCCCGTGAGGCCCGTAAGGCCTGGAACTATGGCGTTGTCTTCTCCTGATTGCTTCGGCGCGATCTCCATGTCGACCTTCGTGTGTCCACCCTTTCTCCTCCTCCTTTTTGGCAGCTAGATATGCACCTCGTCCCTCCCCAGTAGCGACGTAGAGCCCTAGTAAGCGCTCAACGTCAGGAAAAGAGGGGAGATTTTGCTGTAGACGGTTTTCCTGCAAGACCCTCTCCGGGGCCTCATCGTCGGTCACCGCATGGCTCCTCCGTTGACGACTCTCTCGCACCCAAGCGCCTGAGCTTCGACGCTCCCTACGAGGAAGTTCACGAACCCATTGGAGCTCACCATCCCGTCGCCGCTCGACATAGTCTCTTCGCTCGGCAAACTCCATTTAGATGTCATGCTATGCCAAGCCTGCCAAGAAACTCACTGATAAAGACCCCGCTGGACGAGAGATGGTATATTCTTCTCCAGCGTTCAGTCTCTGTACGTAGTAGAGCTGAAGTTATCATTACACACACGCCTAGCACGTCAGACGCATGCGAGACGCATGCCAAATCCGTAGAGTTGTCTATTGCCAGTCTAGCCTTTCGGTTCTGCTGACACTAGAGCTGAGCGCAAGGTAGTGATCATCACAACAGCGATGATCGGATAATGCTGAACGTGAAGAGAGGAAAGCATTAACAAGGGCTTAAAGATACCTGAAGTAGATCGCAGGTCGATTGGGATTGTTCAAGCAGGAGCAAGTGGTCCTCATTAGCGAGCCTGGGCCCAAGTAAGCTTTATCGAAGGGCTTGATCTGATAAGCTTGCGTGGCTTGCCTCTAAGCCAAACAATGATGTACATGTAGCTGTAGGCCCTTGTCATGGTCCCCTTTCCCCAAATAATGGGCAAATGGTCGTCCATTAGGAATTTCTTCCAATCTTTCCCGCCTTTTTACACCCGAAATCATGTCTTCTTCCAACATAGAAATGGTCGATTCCGGTCATTCAGATAGTGAGCCTGAAGGCCTTCGGCGTGTACGGGTCGCTGCCAACGTCGCTGCGGCCCCCTAAGATCTTCAATCCGATATCTTGGTGGGGACAACGCAAAACCAACCTTTCCGTCGCTGCATCTTTATGCTTTCAATACTCTTGCAATAATTACTTGCGATGTCCGCAGAATGTGAGAGAGTCTTTAGTAGCACCAAGAAGCTGAGTACCCCGGAAAGGAACCGTCTGGCAGAGGAGATTATCGAGGCATCCGAGTGCTTGAAGAATTGGTGGGATCGTGGGCTAATCCAGCAGCTTGGGGAAAAGAGAAAGCGATCTAGGGCGCCAGCGAGGTAGTCGAGGCATGCCAAGTGTCAAAGGGGCTTTCGACCTCGTTCCTTTGCCTCTGCTCTTTCGACTTCAAGAGGGTACGTTTCAGATAGTCTTAGAAGGGTACATTCAAGCTGTAAGGAGAAAATGGGGCAGGTTACGAACCTGTCTATCCTCACAGAAAGTGTTGGACTGAACCTTTTTTGTACACCTCTTGGCTAGCACGATGAGAGCATTTCAATGGTTCAAGAATACACTGCACGGCACTAGTGAGTTCGATATCCGTGAGCCCTGAGAAGAGCTCGATAATGATGCTCATACATTGTATCTGTCAGATAAGATCAGACGCTTGGCGCTATACGACACCCGCTGCACCCTCCTGGTGGTACTACTAGTGTTCTAGCCCTTGCTAATTGTCACAAATAGGTCGCGTGTTGGTTGCTACTCGCCGGTTCGTATAGGTTCAGCTGGGTAGGTCCCTTGGTGCTGAGGTGGCCTCAGGCGGCAAGACGGCCTCAGGCAGCAAGGTGGGCCCTGTGTGCATATAGACATTCACTTCTTCTCAGGTAGACAGAAGACAAGTTCATCCATCTCGATTTTCGGCCAGATTCTAATCGCAAGCCAGGCCTGCGATTACCTGACACCGGAAAAGTCTGACAACATCTTTCGGATGCCTTGCCAAAGCGCGAGGGATCACGCAATAGTTACAGTGCTGACTGAAGTTCCCTGACAGAGACTCGAGCAGGCTGATGTGAAAGGAAAGACCCTGAAGCCCCGGGATAATTTGGAGATAGAAGTTGGACCTGGCGAAGGCGGGATATCTTGTTGTAACCACAAGTATGTATGCACCATGTTCATTAGGACTTCGAATATTGCAACAGAATTTCAACAGAATTGCCTATGCAAACAAGGTTATTGTGCCATCGCACGTCTAGGAACCCTCTTTGTGATCTGAAACTGAATGTAATCTTGTGGACTCTCAGAAAGATACCTTGGCCTGGAAGATGCGAAGCACCTCCACTTCCCCATGCAGTTACTTCAATCCTTGGTCTTTCTCCTGTATCGGAATCACGTCACCCAAATCACCAGCACTCCTAACAGAAAGGATCCTGAAGCAGCTTTTGTCATGATGGGTGTCCATGTCCCTCTGAATGTCCTTGATGCCTGCCCCTTGATACAATTGCCTCCTTGGTATAGAACATCTTTTGCTCGTTTGATGCGACTGCTGCAACCACCATGAACTCTGTTGGAAAGGATTACGGGAGGTGAGTTCTATGACTGCCTCAAAGCTTTAATGATTCTGTCGGTACAACCTTCTGCTGCTGCCATATTAACGAATAAAAGCAGATGATTGAAGCATCTCAAGAAAGTATAGCAAAGCACTTGCATGCAGTAAGCGAACATGCTTGTTAAGCATTGCCTCCAAATTACAAGCCTCACGCTTCCTCTTCTTGATCAACTGACCAGATCGAGCGCTCTGGACGAGGCCGTTCCTGCAGCTGTTCATGCCATCAGCTCGTGATGACAGAATGTCTTTTGGTGCAGCTTCCTCTTAGGAGCTAAAATACTTGTCCAGGATCCGTTGTCTGTGCTGGACTAGGTTCGCATTGCGCCTTAGACCATCTGACATCCTTCTGTTTTGCCAACCAAGATTGTTGTCCAGGAGCAGATGCGTATATGCAAACACGCTCGCATCAAATAAGGTAGGCTGCGCTGCATCAAAGAAGTTTTCGCTATCCCCGAGAAGTGTTGACAAAGCTTGAAACGCTTTCGCCGCTTCTGCGTATAGATCATCTTCATCAATGTACGTTGAATGTTTCAGCAATTCCTCTCGTGCCGCTTGTTGAAGCTGATATGCGAGAGTCATTTGGACAAACACATTGGAGGAGGCGGGATAGATGTAGAGCTTCTTTGCCACGGCTTGGAAATTCAGGTCGTCCAGGTAAAGTGTGAATAACCATGCACTTCGTACACGATGGTCGAGTAGGGAACTATATGCCTCGTAGCGCACATTTGCCACCTCTTCTTGCTTGCCTCCATGAGAAGTGGTCCACTTCAAGATCTTGTTGGACGGCACTGGGGTGGTTTGTGTGACGCTCAGGGAAGCTGCAGGTAGGATAAAGGGTAAGACGCCCGTAGGAGAGGCATGGTTGTTTGAAGGAGCCGTTCGGAAGTCTACTGCATTGAACTTGAGATAGGCCTAGGCTAGAGTCAGTACAACCAACGATTCGCAAAAGAAAAGTCCTCTCTTACCTGCCACTTCAGGCAAGCTGGGTTGAAAGACGGCGCCCCTCTCCGTGCAGACTTTGGAGAGGTGAAGATATACAAGGTTGCAGTTTCTCTTCGTCGTGGTGAGCGTCGAGGCAGATCATTGGTAGGGTAGGTCCTTAAGGGAAATTTGTCAAAGACGCGTCGAATGGGTTCGGGAACTGAGAACCATGGTGGAGTTCGTTCCTGCTTAAGTAGACCAGAACTAGCTGCTGCAGATTGACTATCATCGCTGGTCATTGCCGCCTGTGATTATCAAGCCATGTGTCAATTCCGGCAACGGCGACTTGCTTGAGCAGAGCGAAAACCCACAGCTTTTTACCTCACCATCTTGGGACTAGTCAGGCCCTGCGGGATTTGAGCCTTAAATCTTAGCGCCCAACTCCCCCCCCCCCTTAGCTTCAAGCACCCCACGGCAGTTAGTTTTGGCGTCGGGAAATCGTTTCTCATCACTGACTGCATTTTTCACTACATAACCTCATCTCTTGACATCGAGCACTGTGTGCTGAGTCCCAGTCGACAGCGTCGGGTGGCATTTCTAAAGGGAGATTGGTCGCTTGCAAAATGCCAACTTCGACCGCCGCAGAGTTTGAGGATCTTCCGCTTACGGGTAAACAACCGTTCAAAGCTCTCACGCTGAGCTCCCTTGTCATATACGAATCGTCGACCTTCTCCTACGCGCAATCTACGACCACCCAATCTTTGCGCAGTATCAAATACCTGCTGCCTCATTGAAATGTCGCCAAACATCGATGCGAAGGCCACAAGTCCCAATGAAGTTGAAGACAAGGTGCTGGACGGACGAGTCCAGAAGCCCAAGGCCAAGAAAAGGGATGGAATCGTTCCAAACTACAGGATTGGCGGTCGGACTTTCGCTTGCGAAGGATGCAAAAACGGCCATAGAGTCAGCAAGTGCACACATGCTCCGCATCGGCCTGTGCTTATGACCAACGACCCTGGTCGGCCCTCAGCAGATCAGAAAAGACATTGTGATTGTCCAAAAGCCTGTTCATGTACCAAAAAGAACTGCAAATGTGACCGAAACTGCACTTGCGTACAGACCATGTATATGCTGGTCTATGTTCCGATGGGGGAACGCGAGAACAATCAGGAAAAGCAGAAAGGAGAATGGAAGATTGACCATGAAATCATTACAGATCTAAAAGGGAAGCCGTTGACCGAAGAGGAGATTGAGAATAGAAGACGGGAAAAGTCACGCCAACAACAGGGCAGAACAAGACGGTCAGGAACACTCGGAGCGGTGAACGACAGGCCTCCTTCCCAAGGTTCCAGGAATACAACTGCGACACCTGTCAGCATGGAAACCGAGATAGTGACTACTGTTGCAGCAAGCACATCAAAATCCGGTTGTTGCAACAGCAAGAACATTCAAGAACAGCCACGGATACCGGAAGTCAAGAAAGAAAATCCCATACTTGCTCAAACCAAACGCCCCCTTGGGGACTGCAATTGTGGTGATGAATGTGCTTGTGCCATGTGTTTGGATCACCCGAATAACAAGACTTCACAAAGAATCATCCAACAGCGAGCTGCACAATTGTGGGGGAATCCTTCAACATTGCATGGAAATGTGCTGGGCCAGAAGTCTCTCACTCCTCCAGGCGAGAAGAGCCTCTCTTGTATGGGCACAAGGCCTCAATTCGCATTTCACACCAATCCATATCCCAGTGAAGCAGATTTCCAGACCATGTTCGGTCAGGACGCCACGACCAGTCGTGGTTATTGTCTCTGTTATCCGGTTAATGGCTATCCTCCCACTCATACAACTCCTGAAGGAAACTGTTGCTCTTCCACTACCAATCATCCAAACTCTTCAAGCCATGAAGGGTCATCACAACTTCTGCCGTTCGTGGACCCAAATGCGGATTTTCTGTCAACGCCGCATCCGCTGGCAAATCAAGACTTAACTATGGCCACAGTGTCAGTGCCCGAACAGGGCACTCAGCAAACCGACTTCTCCAATTCATTTAATTTCGGAAATGGCATATTTCAACCGGAGCACTGCGTGGGCCAAGCTACAGTCGCAGGAGTGTACGGAATGGGCGACGACTGGGCCAGCTTCTGTGCCAGTCAGCCCATGACCCAGCGTTGGTCATCAGCCGACCCAGACCTCGAATCTCCATGTAATACTTCTAGTATTATCGCCAACTTCGAGAATATCGCGGCTTCTTTCTCTCCCATAGTGCCACCTAGCACACTCAACCACTTGAATATGAACCCTGCCATAATGAGCCTTCCGCCGAAAACACAAACAGTTGGTCACGGCGCACTACCCGAATATCGGACACAATACCCATACCACCCAGTCGAGCAAGATCACAGTCTCAAACAGGGATACACCTTACCAGCGATTCCACCTCTTAGCACATATACAGTCGATGCCCTTACGGACCTGCCGTTGAGCGGTGATTTCCTTCTGCGTACGCTATCTTCCAACCAAGCAAACAATTCTCCTGATTTTGGCGTCGCTCAGACATATCCCATTTGAACTGCGCGTTCTACGGTGTGTGCAAAGATATCAGCGTCAATGACAACGCCACGCACCTACAACGTAATCATGTTATCTGGGACACGTCTTGGCTGTAGGTCCTAAAGATTACGAGCATTCCCACAAAGGTGGTCAAGCGTGAATTCGAGGTCATTGTTAACCAGGGGAAGATCATGGCAATTCCACCAGCTTGACTAGTGGTTAAGAACAACGAGGCGGGCTGACAGCAGATAGCGGGCTCAATGGTGAGGATACGAAATGCATTGGACCGAATGGAAAAAGGGGGTGCATTTGCATTCAAGGCTGACATTCTCAAAGGCATTGGGGCGGGGACATTGGCATTTCGTTAGGCTGCGCGGTATCGGCCTTATATGCTACATCCACGAGAATTCTCATCGAGAAATAAGGAATGTTTACTTCACAAGGCCCATCATTCCAAAAATTCAGCACTTTTACTGTACATGATGCCACAAATTGGGAATCAGATAGTGTGGTGGGGTGGATACCACCCCCTAACCTGGACAGACTGACACATAGGGCACAGCCTATATAGCTAGCTAGACAGCCCAGCTAGAGCAAGAACAAGCATCTTTCTCTTCCTTTTCCTCTCGGTCGTTAGGATTGGCGTTGGGCACGGCCTGGACTTTACCGTACACGCTAGCGTGTACGGCAAAGTCCCCTTCCTCCACCAGGGCTGGTCGTTGTTGTTGTTGTTATCCTCCACGAACCGACCCCTTCACAATAATGAACAACTTCGTTTGTCATTACCGGAGCACGACCCCAGCTGCATGTCCGGCGACAGCTGACTGTACAGTTGGAGGAACCGAACAGCCACGCTGGCCCTCTGCAGCCTAATCTCACTTCTCATGCTGCTCTACTCGCAGCTCTCATGACGTTCCCGATACTACTCTGCACCCAACTCTCCGTCGCCGCCGTAGTATTGCACTAGGCGATAGTGTTTCGCAACTGCATTTCTTGCGCCTGCAGGCTTCAATCTGTAATTCCGGTATGGCGGGTGTACTCGTACCCGAGTCTCTCCATTCTGGGTGATCTTTTCAATCACCGCCTCTTGATGCGTCAGGCTGACAAATTCACCCGATTTCGCAGGTCTTGCGGCCACTGTCGTCGTCAATTGGCTAGACTTCAATGTTCGCCCTTTCTTCACGCCGACAAAGTCACTCTCATCGACGAAAAGCTTCTGCTCATGAAAGTTGGAGTCAAATACTTGTTTGGCCGCTTCGAGTTCTTCAATCGCAGGAGGGTCCGAAAGTTCTCTTTTGGCAGTATCGCAAGCCTCCCGATACCTCTCTCGCCAGGCAAGTGTCTTTGAGTAAGGTTCTGGCTGAAAAAAATGGGTTGAGCAACCCACCCGGAATCATTTTTAAGGGTTCGTTGAAAACCCAGATGGTTATCGTCAATTAGCTTCCCTCTCCTCAACAGGTCCCAAATGTACTAAAGCAGAAAAAGTTACTATTGATATCAGCCAGTGGGGACCACATCCAAAATCGTCAAAGAGGGTATGTCAAGTATCTTGCATGAAAATTGTGCCGTCGAAATCTGCAGAACACAGGTTAGTTAGTAAAGGACTATAGCAAGTGAGGTAGGGTGAGTTAAGCAGACCTCACTATGTCGAGACCCGCGTCGTACGTACCAGAAAAGCAAATGATCTTTCGTTTTGCACCTAAATTAGCAGTGTCTACACGCTTGATTCCGGGCCGGGTAGCGCTGGCGAAAGGCTTCACCTCCACTGCCGGGCGAGTTATAGCAATGGGTGCCATTGTCTGAAGTGTGTGGTTTGGAGTGGTGGAATGTGGAACAATATGGTATAAGAGCAAGGCAAAGACTGGGGAATGAAAGGGCGACGCCGGGTTTCGGGATATATGGCAATTGGCTCTGGCGAGGGAAAGGGGCATGTGTACTAAAACGTGGCTTGCCATCGCGAAAAGTGAGTGTGATCGCGATATGGGCCAAGCTTCCTAGGTATATCGCACCGCGAGGGTGGGAAAGCTCGGTTGGGTCGAGGTGGTGATCGGCCTGAGTGGACAGGAAGGACCTTTCCTGACTAGGCCTTTTGCCTAGACACAGTACTTGACACATGCGGACTGCGGGATGCTACCGTTTAGTCGACGAGAGTGGATACCTACGAGACGCACGATGTTCAAGCATCATTTTGATTGAGCGGTTAAGGTAAGCGAAGCGAGGCTGCAGAAGCGCAATTGTGGCGGTGATATTCTGCTGTTGACGGGTGGCCTGGGTCTGTCATGACATCAGCCATCGGAAAACGCTCACCGGCGATGTCGAAAGTGACTGATAACTTTCTGTAAGGCTGGCTAAATGGTTAGGACAATTGGGTGGGACGTGGCGGAAATGTTAACGATACTGCGAGACCCACGCATTGGTGCCGGGAGGTCGAAATTCAAGGTGCGATAGCGAACGGGGAGGTTTCCAAGATTTTGAAAGGTAATGACACTTATCGAATCAGCCCATTGTCATTTGCAGCATAGTCTTTGGAAGGTATGGGAAATCCAGGTCGACAAGCTATTAAATTGGGCCCTCTGGGCGGGTCATTGTTCTATCTACTGTGCAACATGTTCCTTGACTCTCTACCGTGCAGGTCAATCAAAAGCTCACTAAGAAATTTGAGGACTTGATCAGGTCGTGAAATCATAATCCAATCAACGCAAGCCAGCTGCAACATTCATGATGCTCTCACTAGGCGACCAGCACCATCGAGCCCGAGAGCCAGCACAACTAGAGACCATCGTGTCTAACGCTTCTCTTCGACAAAGCTGAATCGCTGACCGGCAGCTTTCACTTCGTGGCCGTTTCGTGGAGCAACAGCGTCCACCTTCGTTACCTTCTCTGTTAGTTTCTGACCATCTGCACTTCTCACATCCTCCCTCACCGTCTCAAACCTGTCTGGACTCCTCCTTCTGCCCATGTCTCCTTGGCTGCTACTCTTACTCCGATCACGCCTCTTTGTCTTAGACCAGCTGTTGCTGTTGCGGCGCTCGAGCCAGCTCTGGCTTTTGTTCGACAGTGACCTCGCCAGGTTCCCGATTGGTCCACCAGAGGTCCACCTTCTCTCCAACCGTGACGTAGATTTTCGACTCCTATCATTGCTCTCTGGCGAGCCTAGAAGTCCAGCTAGCTGTGGTATCTCGGTATGATCTCTCGTATTCCGCATGCGGTGGCAGAACGTGACTCTGATCTTCAGTCCTTCATTCCCTTTCGGTTGATGTACACGCCCTTCCTTCTGGCTTGCAGTTTCCACACCCTCGACTTCGAACAGATACTCTCCTCCATTTTGACTCAGGTCGCCAGCCTTCGTGATATCCCCTGCTGGTATTCTTTTCAACCCCTGGACAATGCTCTTCACCACCCCTGCAGCCAGTGTATGGTGTATATAATTTGGCGCATTCCAGCCAAGGGAAAGTGAACGTTGCATGCCAAGAACATCGAATAGTCGCTTCGTTGGATCAGCGTAAATGGGATAAGGACAGGATGTCAGCTCGACATAGGAAGGTATCAGCGTATGGGAGCCACATCCGATTATGGCTATCGAGGTGTTGGCGGGGAGCGAAGTCGGTGGGATCTGGGATACCAGGGTACGAAGGAATTCCTGGCAGTTCTGACGGTGACACACATTGTTAGTACGTGTAGCTGGAGCAAGACTGCGAAGACTTACTCCACAGAAGAAGTGGCGAATGAAAATGATCATCACACGCCGACTGTGGTCAGGCTCTACTTGGTAGAGGTCCCTGAAGGAAACAGCCTGCCCTTGAGCATCATTTACAGTGAGATCTGCTGCTCTATCAAGGATGGCCTTGGAAGGTACTGTCGAAGGTTTATGGTCGGGCTTAGGAGAAGCTGGCGTCAAGGATTCCGAGTCAGATCCCGTAGGTGAAGCTACAAAGACTGGCTCTGCTGAAGGCATCGTAAGGTCGTTCCTTTGGGTACTGGCAATGTTCGCTTGTACAATAGCGGGAGAAAAATCTGGTTCCAGGACAATGTCTTGAATATCTGTCACGTCTCCAGTATAGTGGTGTACATGAGGGGTATAGAACAGGTGACTCTGCTTTATTCGGGAGGCGGCATCTTCGTCAGAATTAGGCAAGAAATATCTTTGCTTCCGGGCATCTTGGTCTGCTGCAGACATGCGTGGACGGGCAGAGGGATCCATGTTGGTCAGGCTGTCGTCAAGCCGCAGATATTTCGCTACTTCAGGTCTGCGGTTGGCTGATTTGACGGAGTCGACTGCCAGAGGCTGGTGCAAACGTATAGATTGTCAATGCTAGGCTTGCATAAGCCTTTTCGAGAAAGCCCTGCTGATCCAGAAGCGGCAAGTGAGGAGCACGCTGTCCTCACTGGGCACCCAATCAGATGGGTAGTATTGCCAGAAATAGGCTGCGAAAGTTCGGCTAAGGTCGAAAGAGGTGAGAAGAAAATGCTACCACGGGACTTAAAAATTCGCATGTGGCTTTTTGCAAAAGTATGATGACAGAAGAGGATGCATGAAATCGGGATCCAAGATCTAGCTGTTGCCACCAAATCGGAGGATTGAAGGAGCATTTGGCAAACGGTCAGTGAAGCCATTTCTGCTGCACCGTGCAAAGGGGGGTTAAGCGCGTTCGTACTCGTCGGAGAATATCATGCCTGTACCCTGTTGCAGCTCACAAGGCGCGCGAGAAGCCAGGATTCAGGAGAAACGAGGCCGTCATGAGACGCGAGGGTGTCACCGAAGTGGGTTTGGAGGAGTGGTTTGGATCGTCGTTTGTTGCAACTAAGTTTCAAAACTTAGGGGGAGGATGTAGCGCTAAAAGTTAGCTTGTTCATCGGTGGGGCTAGGCTGTTGACCTTCTGTGGACTCGCTTGGGGACTGATCCAAGCCATTCACTTGCCTAAAGTGTCCGGACTTACGAAACAGGTCAGCCCGCTTTGCCTGAACGGAGAGAGAGCGGAAACGCCTTTTACTTAAGTCGCTGCTTTGGGACTCGGGCGTGCATCTGACTGCATGGCAACTTGCACCTCCCGCGTGGCATCCTTATGAGGCTTGGGCTTATCGTGCTGTGTCACCAATGAGGTGAACGGTTTTCATCCTGACCCGGGGTATCTACAAGGAGCATCGTTGTAAAGGCTTGCATCGGCCGCTGAGCTTTCCGATATCGTGCCCAACCAACTACGAATGCGAGAAGATGAAAGAACGTTGTCCCGCAAGCATTGGCAAACCATATCCCTTGTCTCTTGGTTTTAATACCCGATTGAATGAATGACTCTAATTGGCTGTAAAGACCGACGGTAAAAGCGCCTCGTGCCTATTTGGTATGAAAAAGAACGGACATGGCAGGCAAAGAAGAGTTGTAAGCACTGCCTCGACGGAGTTAGAGAAACAGATTCAGCATGATCAGCATTGCCCACTCTGCTGCCCACCCCAGTAGCACCAAGCCACAAGGCTTCCCAGTTTCTCAATCTAACCCAGATGTTCCCACCCACGTTCTCCCTATCACATCGCTAGTTTCTCCAACCCAGTCTGGTAATGCCCTCGTAAAATATGCACTGCATCCAAGTCGACTTTGCATCATCACCATTGGCGCACCATCGCGTCCTTCTGCTGAGACTTCCGAGACTTGGTAGACTTCTCGGAGCTCGTTAATCGAGGTGGACTGGCCCATGTCGCAAAACGACTTGTTTGGTTGAGTTGGGTAGGGTATGACTTTCTGTTGAGCTTGTGCTCCCTTGTCCCCGCTTCCTAATCAATCATAGTTTCCACCAACCTGGCTGGCAAAGGCTGTCGACACGCTGCGAGCGTCATCGTCTTCGGCTCCTCCGGGTCCACCACGCCCACCTCGCATGCTTGCTGAGCTGCCACCAAAGACGCTACCACTATCCCCTGGCCGACCACCGTTTTCCACATATCGCTTAAGGCGATCTGACTGGTTGTAGCTAGTTTGTTTGCTGCCATCCCGGATAGACAGTCCTCCGAGGCTCACACCGCCTTGGCCTCGTCCGTCTCCCAGGATGCTGCTAGTGATATCTGACTCTGTGGCTGTGACTGATTCCCCAGCGACGCTCTCTGGTGCAACCTTCGGTTTGATGCCATTAGCTCGACGACCAGGGGCCCCCTGAAGAGAGGGCCAGGTGTCTGGAGTGAAACTTTGGAATATGGGAGGATATCCCGCGGGAACGCCGACTCCGCCTAGAGCCGAAGAGTGGATGGAGGATACATCGTCCGGAATGTACCCCACTACTGAACCGCCATCGTGGTAGTCGTTGCGGTGGCCATTGCGACCATTCATCATGCCGCTCGCCATGTTAGTTGCATGATTGTAGGCCATCTGATATCGTTGCGGCCCCCGGTATGATTGCTTGGGGCGACTGAATTGATGTAGAGAGACTTGTAAGTTCGATAGCGGGCCCTCTACCAGACAATTGCGCTCCTTGAAATGCAATAGAAGGTAATGCCACAATGGGTGCTTGGACAGAACTTTGGGGTTGCCCAGAATGACAAGACCATATTTGGCTCGCGTCATGGCCACATTCAGACGTCGTGGATCACTCAAGAAGCCAATGCCTTGGTGGTCATTCGATCGCACACATGACAATACAATGAAGTCCTTCTCTCTGCCTTGGAATGCGTCAACAGATGCAACCTCAATCTCCTTGTAGGTCTCTTTCTTGAACGTGCCCGATGCTTGCATGGAGCTGACAACATAGCTGCGTTGTCCCTCATACGGAGTGATTATTCCAATGTCCTGCGGCTGAACGCCCGCCTTGAAGAATCGAGTCACAATCTTCTCCACATTCGACGCCTCGGTTCGGTTGAGGTACGAAGTGCCAGAAGCCGAAATCTCCTCGTTACCAAGATTGGACCAGAACATCATCGGAGCGTCTGCCACCGGCCATGGGAAGTCAACATCTCGTCGGAGTCGTTGTTGCATCGTCACACCATTCTGCAGCGATCCTTCATAGAACATATTTGATGGAAACTCCGACAGGCAAGGATGCATGCGATACTGTACGTTCAAGCGGATTGGTGCACACCCTAGGATGACAAGACGCTCGAACAGGGACTGGTTGAGGCCAGCCTTTGCTGCCTTTTTGTTCATAATGACCGGGCCAAGCTGTTGATGATCCCCCACGAGAACGACCTGCTTACAACCAAGCACGAGTGGGATCATACACTCTGGTTCGGCCGACTGGGTTGACTCGTCAATGAGGACAGTGCGGAATTTGAATTTGGCAAGTCGTGGATCCCCAGCCCCAACACAAGTGCAACAGATCACATCTGCATTGGTCAGGATTTCTCGTTCTGCCGTCCGCGTTAGCTGCTTGAACTTCTTCTCGTCCTGGCTCGACAACTCTCCCAGCTCAGACTTGAGTTGGTTCAGCTTCATGAGCTCCACATTGCTGTCGTTCATGCGGACTTGTTCGTGCAGAGAAAGGAAGCCTACTGGGGACTCGACATCCTCACGAGACTTCGCAGTGACTCTAACAGTCTTCAGACCGGTTCTATGGATTCGCTCGCAGAGCTGATCCACAGCGACGTTGGAAGGTGCACACACGAGCACTTGACCGCCGTTGATTTTCGCCAGGTGGTAGATTATGGTTGCCGAAGTCACGGTCTTGCCTGTTCCTGGAGGTCCTTGTATCAAGCTCAGAGGCTTTTGCAGCACTGACTTGACGGCGTTGATCTGACTACTGTTCAGTTCTGGTAGGCCCGGCACGCTGAACTTCTTGGGCATTTGCGTCTTCATAGGAGCTGCCGCGACCTCGTGGCCAAGAAGACGGTGGAAGATGTATCCCGAAACACTCATCTCGTCGATAGCAAAAGTCTTCATTGCTAGCTGCATGCGATCAAATGACGTTGCCTTCCATACGTAGTCCGCGGTAAAGTTGTGAGTGCACTCTGTTGGGACCGATTTGTGATCGCCTTTGGCCCGCAATTCAATAGTGACCTCGTCAGACTGGTTGTTAGGAATCTTGATAACATATCCAACACCTTCCCAGTTGGCTCGCAATTCTCCAGTATATTTGAGACGCATTTCATCGCCCACAGCAAGTTTGACATCACCGAGCTCAAGCTTTGGTAGCACAAAGCTTGCGAGGTGTTTGTTGTTGAGACCCAAATCCCAGCGCACGATAAGGCCGTCTTGAGATTGAGCCTCCTTCAGCTTTCTGTCGTAGTCGGCCTCGATTTTGACAAGGGGACCGAATACATTCTGGTACTGATATGCGTCATCATAACGTAGCAGAACTGGCGCTGGCTCGTCGTCAATATTTGCAGCTTTCTCAAGATCTGTAATGGTTGCCGATGCGTTATCTTTCCACAGTTCTTCTAGCTTCGCAATCATCTGAGGGCTCAAATGTCGTGCTCGGAGTTGTTCTTGATCTGAAGGCGCTGCCACCAGCCAGGGTAGGAAAGATCGATCCTCAATCAGCGGCTGCCAGCGAGAAGTATCCCAGTTCATGTCTTTCGAGGACGGCATGGCTGCGCATGGCTGCCGACACAGCAGAACAACAACGGTGTCGGATTTGGCGGGGATGAAGCCCAGGAGAAAGACGTTCTTGGTACCGCAATTGTAGCATTCTAGGACCGTGTCGCCAAGGGAACTGCTCGGGTGCAGCTGTACCTCCTTGTGGCGGGCACGAACGAGATGGTTAACGATGTGGGAGGACGAAGTATTGCCGCGAGCGCTGCAGAACCACTTGCTGCATGCTAGGCATCGCACGACACTGGCCGGATTATGAATGCCACAGTAGCTGCAGATTAGTGTCAGCACGCTGGCTTTGAATGAAAGCGTAAATCAAGCTTGCAGACATACGCGCAAGCATGTGGAGGAAGTTCCTTCTCCTCTTCAGGCTGAATGTCTTGTTTCTGGCCGTTGACTTGCATGCTTGCCAAGCTCTCCATGTCGTCGTCTTCTATTCCATCAGACTCTTCGTCATCGTGCCGTCGTCTCCGTGGCCCTTTAGCAAGGCTGAGAACACTTTCGTCAGGGTCGACCGTAGATATGTCGTCGCTTGCGTTAATGGCAGCAGCAGAGTTGGAAACCAAATGGTTCCCCATGTTACTGAATGCCTCCATCTCGGTGGTAGGGTTGCGGCAGCCCAAGCCACCAAGGCCTATCGAGGAAGGAAGGAAAAACTTGTGTAGGAAGGGTGAGGCTGCAGATTTGTTGGCGAAAGCAAGAGCGTTATGGTTGTTGCTGATCCAAGTGGCGGTACGCTCCCTTCGCAACCTGGGAGATATCCAGGGCGGTGTTTGAGCGTGGTGAAATCCTTGGAGGGAATATTTTGTAGATCCGCGACCTCCTCCCCTGCTCCGGCCAGAGTATAGCAAATCTGTCAGGGTCTGTCTCGGTTTGCAAGAGTGACTATCATGAGATAGAATTCACATCACTAGCGCCGTTTCTCCCGCCGCAAAAACATCCCGCTCCGCAGTCGCTCCAAAAAATTGCTTGTGGGCCCCTCCTTCGGCCTCGCAATGTCTACACGCTTACTACGATGATAAGACGACAAGCTCGCGAACGGCGCGACTACCTCTATCGCAAAGCTTTGCAACTCAAAGATGCCAGCATCGCCGAGAAGCGAGCGCTATTGAAAAAGTCACTTGCGACAGGCAAGCCACTCGACCCTTCTCTCGCAAACGACAAGTCCCTGCGTAAAGACTACAAATATGACGAGTCACTCGACCCCGAGTCTGCCGAGGCACAGCAAAGCATCGATGATGAATACTCGATGCTATCTGGCTTGTCAGACCCAAGGCCGTTGGTTACAACATCTCGAAGCCCTTCCACACGACTGAGCACTTTCTCGAAGGAGATCAGGTTACTGCTGCCAACCTCGATAAGATTAAATCGCGGTAACCTCATTATCCCCAACCTCCTTTCCAGTGCGAAAGCCGCCGCGCTGAGCGACATCATCCTCCTACACGAGCACCGCGGCACGCCCACCGCCATGACTATCTCTCACCTCCCACATGGTCCGACCGCCTCATTCTCCCTGCACAACGTCGTTCTCCGAGCTGATATTCCAAATGCTTCACGCGGCACTGTATCTGAATCATACCCGCATTTGATCTTTGAGGGCTTCGAAACACGCCTTGGGCTCCGAGTTGTGCAAATCCTGAAGCACATATTTCCTCCCCGCGAAGGACCACACAAAGTTGGCAATCGAATCGTGACATTCAAAAATGTGGAGGATAGTATTGAGGTGCGACACCATGTGTTTGTGCAGACCGGTTATCGGGATGTAGAATTGGCGGAAGTTGGGCCAAGGATGACAATGAGATGCTTCGAAATTAGAGGAGGAACACTAGAGAAGGATTCTGGTGGGGAGGTGGAATGGGCTTTGACTCAATATACCAGGACTGGAAGGAAAAAGGACTATTTGTGAAAAGACTGAGAACACAACATCGAAAGATCAATCCAATGGGAAAGCCCTTTCCTTAGATGGCTGGTTATGAATATAATTCTCCTGGCGCTCGCATTGGCAATTATGTGCGGAGTATGCTGGGTTTGTTTGCCCACCGCCTTGACGGGTTATCCATTCGCAAACATTGCCGTGCGCGAAGTCCCTCTTATTCCCATCGAGACAAGAGTCACCTCCGGATCATGAAGATTGGTGTGCGCACGACTTGGGTTGTTGGGTGTTAGGAAGACGCTGGAACTGAACTAGGGCAATGCAGCAGAGGGGCCTTTGGGAAGAATGTCCAAGGGCTTGGCCTGATGTAAGAAGAGAGAGACTTATCAATTGAGGTAGCTGCGTCTGGATTGATAGCGGATCGTACCTCCAATGAGGTATTTTGTGCAGAGGCAAATCAAATAGCGAACGAAGTAATTGTACGAGTATCCTATATTAGCTACTCGTCTGAATGCAGACTTTTCCATCTATTCACAACTCTCCCCTCCACACTACTCTCCTTCCCAACTCCCACGATCGCGGAAACTTCCCTAAGATCGGGTATGGGTCCTTGCCAGTAGTAACAAACAACTCCTCTCCCACAAACGCCGCACAAGTGACACAACACATTGGCAGCCTGATAATGCCAACTACGTTCCCCCTTGGCGAAAGGCGCAGGGCCTTGCCGCCGCTGTAAATCCTACTTCAGATCTGGTCTTCCTCGTCAACGGCGAGGCCGTCTAACCCCCCTTAGTCGGGATTCAGGTGGAAACAATTCTTCAACACGTTGCTGGAAGACATGCACTTCGAATACGGCGCACTTTGCCTGGATGGTGGTTTACAAGCGCATAGATTAAATCTATCTTGTGCTTCCTGGTTACGTACTATGACATGAATTTTGCCGGTGAGAACCCGAAAAGGCCGATGAATCAGTTCTTCGAGACTTCAGTAAGTGCTCTTCAGGCAGATTTAAATGGCGGCCAAAAGTGCCAGTTCAGAGAGCAGGCCGAAGCCTCTTGAGAGAGTATAAGCCCAATCCGGTAATTTGGCAAACTCCATCTGCCAGAGCCCAATTTTCTCCAATTTCGTTCAGGACTTGGCGAGACACTGTTTGGCCGAAGCACTTGTTAGCGTGCAAGTTGTGCCTAATTAGGCCTAGGGTGTCCTTGGGTGTCTCTATCTGCAACTTCGGAACGCTATTTCCGCCCAGAGCAACTTCGGGAGTTGGGTTTCCTCTGGCACACGTAGTAGCTAAGGTCAGCGAGCCTCATCGTTGAAAATCCGCCTCTAATCTCACTGTCGCCGATTTGGATGTACGTCTGTGAGATACACGCCTATGAGATTGCTGCCGTGAGATGCGCGTCTGCGAGATGCTGGCCTATGGAGATGCATGCCTATGAGATGTGTGCCTATAAGATAAGCCTATGAGATGTAGGCCTTTGGGAGGAATGCCCACGAAAGAGACGCGCCCATGAGATGCACGCCCCCATGAGATGTACCGCCCCATGAGGTGCTCACACCCTGTGCCCGCCCATGAGATGTACACCTCTGAGATGCAAGCTCTGAGATACACATAAATAAGAACGCTCGAGAGAGATGTTGTCAGACGAAGTAGGTATAGTACAGCCTTGTCCAGCTGTGTGGCTGTGCGAATTTCACGATCCACCGTAGCTATGAGGACAAATGGTGGCGCCCAATTCTGTGGTGGCTAATAGACCTGTGTGCTATAAACGTCTACGTTATTTGGAGGCACTATCAAGAGCAGGATAATGGTCATCTTCACGCCAAGTCCGTTAAGCTCCTAATTGAGGAGCTTCTGGAACATAGTAAATACTCAGCACAACCTGGGCCACTTCCTATCCATCGCCCTATGAAACTCTCGAAGCCACGGTACTATGCCTAGGGTAAAAAAAGACCTAGCTCCAGCCAGTAAGGTGACAGCAAAGAGCAATGCGAACGACGCTTTTGGGATGGAAATTGCCAATAAATCTAGGCCCAGGAAACGCCCGCGGAAAGTATTGACTGCATGCCAATGTTGTGGAGTGGCCCTATGTACAGATCGACCATGTTTCAATATGTATCATGAGCAATAGGAAGTCAATGTATGAGTGAAGAGTGAAATACTGCCTGCCAAGACCCAGATTCAGCATATGTGGCTGCTGAAGGGATAGCTGGTTATCCCCGTCGGAATCGTCAGCCTTGTCCAACACCAGTAGCCATGGATGCTTCAGGTTGGCGATAACGAGGCGTGCGTCCTCCCGGGTTTGATGCCTTGCTGGACTTACACTGCCGTCTGTACAAGGACTAGTCGAGCTCTCGTTAGTCCGATCTTCTTGTACACCGTCGACTCCAACAGACCAAGTAGCAGATAGTTGTGCGTCTAAGAGAAAGATGGTGGAATTTCTGGCGGAGAATACCCAGTGTATCCAGATGTGACATATGGAGCCCTTGAAGGGACATCGCCTTCACACAGAGAACTTGTCGTCATTGTGGTACCGGGGGAAGCATTTGAAAGGGAGCTGCGTGCGCCAGGCGATTCACGCAAAGATGGAGGCCATGCCTGCTGATTGACCAATGAGCTTTGTCGAACTCTATGAGGATGCATTCCAAACAGGTCGAGATCGCCCACACTGTCCAGAGCCTCTGCCGATCTCTGCGGTGCGGACTCGTTGAGTGATTGAGATGGAGTAATATATGGTTCGGCCATCGGAACTGCACCTGTCGGCGAGGACGGAGTAGACGTCTCTGTCGACTTCTTTGGCCTGCCTGTCTGTTGAGAGATAGTCGTTTTGACCACAGAATGAGGTGCGGAGTCCGCTTTTGGTGCGAGTCGTGGAGCGCGCCATGGGAGCATCGACTTGTCTTTGACTGGGCTTCGTGGCTCCGGCGACATCATTCGTTTGAAGAATGAGCGTTTTGGCGGAAGCTTCGTATGGGGCAAGAAACTGGAATGCTGACTATTGTCTCGGTTTGGAATGCTGCTGCTCGTAGAAAAGAGACCTCTGAAGCCCCGGGAGCGGCGCGTCGCTTCAGTCTTCAATTGGGAAGAGCTATCAATTGGGTTTTCGGCAACTGACGCAGCCGTCCCATTGTGGATCTTGGGAGCGCTGTCATCAGCTTTGGAAGCCTTTGATTGTATAGAAGCAGCCGGATGGGAGTTGAGCGTCGTTGTGTATTGAACCTCAGTGCCCTCGACAGAACGGTGACGCGATGCGTTTCCACTCGTTGGACCTGAATCCGGTCTCGACACAGCTAGTGAATCACCGATAGGAAGTCTGTGTGTGGGGTATTCCAAGGGTTCTGCATCTTCTGTCACATCTTTCGGTTTGACATTCGCTGACTCGAGTGATGATTGCAGGTCGCGTGTAGGATGGGAGTGATCCGAAGCTACAATCCAAGAGGTATTGAAAGTAGTTTTGTAGATGGGAGACAGGCTCTCTAGTGCTGGCAATTGAGTTTGCTTCGGGGTGGATCGTGACGGTAGGCTCCTGTCTCCAGGCAAGTTTAGCAAATCTGTGGAGAAAAGTCCTCTGGATGATGAGGTAGAAGTCTCGGTAGACATCCTGAAACCTTTGATATCCCGTCCTACAGACTCGCCGCGAGATCGAAGACACTCATCACACTGTGCAGGTGACGAAGATGAACATGCGACTCGCTGTGCTAGTTAAAGTGTTGCGGGGTATTTGGGCAAGGCTCATTATACCCACCGTACTTGAATTGCGAAGGTGGCTGCGTGTTGCGCGAATGGTGGACGCCCGCCAAGCAAAGCCACTTTCGCGTTGGCAGGGACCCGAGCCTTCTTTAACTTGGCTTCATGTTCTTAACTCTCAGCCGGGGAGATTGTCTAGCATCTTATTCCGGGCTTTTGATCATGCCGAGCGAACTGGAGTGGCCATTCGGCAGCGAACAATACACGCCTTACCTGTAAGAGCATCGAGTGCAGGTCAGGTCGACGTCAGGCTGATTTGGATTGAGACACAATGGGCGCGACTTGCACCGCGTTGTTGGTGAATTCGAAGCAAAGATGCTGTCTGACAACACTGCGGTGAGCCTTGTCTCGAAAACGGGAATGAATGACAGGTATGTGAACTATGTGGAACTGAGAATGAAAATGCTGAAGGCTTTTGCAAAGTCACGTCAGAATCTGTTGCGGTGATGAGGCGCTGAAGGACAGGCTTCTCGTAAGTTGAATCGTTCAAAGATTCTTACCGAGTTTAAATTGTGCCTAGGAGACCGTTGCCGACTTATCAACCTGCCACCGTTATATGTATTATTCACACCTTCTGACCTCCTGTTCCGTCTCTCTGACGTAGGCGATTCTGACAGCTTCATATACCGGTTCCTGGTCAAGCGCAAGAACCTTGACATCCCCGCGGATTCTAGTAAGCTTCGCATCAGTCAGAAAAGCTTCCGCTTTGTCCTAGAGCACTTTGACTTATCTCCTTCCTTCATCTCTGCCTTCACTCAGCTCCACCTACCCTCCGGCCGGGGTTTCATTCCAGCAACTCCAGCTTTGAAATGTACCAAAGTGAAACTATGGTACGTCCTTCCAGTGAGGGTCCAGGTAGCCTGTAGCGATAAGGCAAAGGGCCACGCTTCAAGTACATCCGGCAGCAATCAAATGGATCCATTCCATTATCTTCACCTTTCTGAAGCCGAAGTCGATATCAGAGGCTCGCATATCGCGGTGGCATCGGAATATGCACTCGGAGGTACGAATTCGAAAACGGTGTCCTTCAATTTCATGGATGGTCGATGGAGCAAATCTGTCGAGGAGCCCGAGAATCGTCTTTTAGAAGCGTTACATCATGCTGAGAAGCTTCAAAGCAACGAAGATCCTTTCTTCATCCACACAATATATTTCTCCAGCGGCATCCGGTGGTTCATGAATGCATTGAGCAGTGTCAATGCGCAGCTCATTGCTTTTGAAAAGGAACTACAAAAGCAAATCGACGAACAAATGGCCGAAAAGTCAGCATCTTACAATATGATTAACAGAGCATTGCATTCAATAGCTGCGCATCTGCACCGTTATGGTACGGAACTAGGCGCGACTCAGAACATCCTCAAAGATCTCATGGCTGCACATGCACAGTATCAGAGCACTTGCATTAATGATGAAAGCTTCAGTGGAGCCACCACAGCCTTCAAATTCGTCGAATCGCAGCTCAACGAGACCTGCGTGTTTCTACAAGAGCTCGAAGTCAAGCTACAGAATATTCTCGCTCTGGTGAGCCTCTAATTGATGCTTGAGAGATCTGAATTGAACATTTGACGCAGCTTTTCAATCGTATCCAAATTACCAACGACCATAGAATGGTGACAAACGGAGAGAAACAGCACGCAATACTACTTGCCACTCAAGAGGATTCAAAGATCTCACGTTTCATTGCGATCAAGCAAAGTCAACTCGCGGAAGAGATGAAAGAGGACAGCGTTGCAATGAAGACAGTGCGTGTAATCCTGACAGACATTTCTAACCATATTTGACTCGGTCTAGATTGCTGTCATGACGATGTTCTTCCTACCTGGTACTGCCTTCGCTGTAAGTCAATCACGCCGACA
>Ga0335072_10002176_pt1 | contig 30861 bp, 22 predicted proteins | sample Lox_Sample_21_FD_206725 | JGI IMG/M metagenome (GOLD analysis project Ga0335072, IMG submission 206725) | Soil microbial communities from Loxahatchee National Wildlife Refuge, Florida, United States - Lox_Sample_2.1 | ecosystem: Environmental > Terrestrial > Soil > Wetlands | place: USA...
ATCGCCGCTACAACGGCCCAAACGTCGTTTTCCCGGCCGTAGCGATTGCGACACTGCTGCTGCTTGTCGCATTCTTCATGCACGACTCGCACGGAGCGCACCGCTGGATTCGCCTGGGCCCGCTTTCGATTCAACCTTCCGAGATCGCCAAGCCCACACTTGTGCTCTTTCTCGCATGGTTCCTGCAGAACCGCATGGGATCGATTGATGATTTTCGCGGGACCATCCTCCCCGCTGCGCTGCCCAGCCTTCTTTTTATCGTGCTGATTTTGAAGGAACCGGACCTGGGCACCGCGCTGGTCTGCGCCGTGGTTACAGCGCTGATGCTTTATCTGGCGGGTATGAACCTGCGCTACCTGGGATATGCCGCCCTGGCCTCTGCGCCTGTGCTGTACTTCATGCTCTTTCGCGTCAAGTGGCGCCGGGAGCGCATTCTGGCGTTTCTCAATCCCGAATCCGACCCGCTTGGCAAGGGCTTCCATATTATCCAGTCATTGATTGCCGTCGGCACCGGAGGCATTCGCGGCCTGGGTTACATGGATGGACGGCAAAAGCTTTTTTATCTGCCCGAGCCGCATACCGATTACATTTTTGCCAATATTGCCGAAGAGCTGGGCTTGATTGGAGCGATCCTCGTCGTCGCTCTCTTCATCACGCTCGGCTATCGCGGAATGCGCGCGGCGATCCTGAGCAAAGACCCCTTTGCGCGTTTTCTGGCGTTTGGGATTACGGCCACGCTGCTCATCCAGGCCTTTTTCAATATCAGCGTGGTGCTGGCTTTGGTGCCGACCAAGGGCATTACGCTACCTCTGATTTCCTATGGGGGAACCTCCCTGTTTTTCGTGCTCGCGTCGCTGGGTGTGCTGTTGAATATCACGCGCGAGGTGGATTAGGCAGTGCGTATCGCAATCGCCGGTGGGGGCACCGGAGGCCACATCATTCCTGCGCTGGCCATCGCCGATGAGCTGAAGTCGGCCCACGGCGCGGAGATTCTCTTTATCGGAACGCCACGCGGGCTGGAGTCGCAGTTGGTGCCGAAGGCCGGCTATCCGCTGTCGATGATTGAAGTCGGCCAGCTCAAGAACGTGTCGCTGGCGACCAGGGCGCGCACAGTGCTTGACCTGCCGTTGAGTCTGCTGAAGTGCCGCACGCTGCTCAGGAAATTCAAGCCTGACGCTGTGATTGGTGTGGGCGGCTACGCGTCTGGGCCGGCGATGGGCGCGGCGATTCTGGGCGGTATCCCCACGCTGGCATTTGAACCGAACGCCTATCCGGGACTGGCGAATCGCATCGTAGGCAAGTGGGTGAGCGCCGCGGCAGTGAATTTTGCTCCGGCGGCAAAGTACTTCCGCAATGCCCAGATTACCGGGATTCCGGTCCGCAGCGAGTTCTTCCATCTTCTGCCACGTCCGGCGAGTGCGTCGCCGCATCTGCTGGTTTTTGGCGGTAGCCAGGGTGCGCGCGCCCTGAATACATTTATGCCTCAGATCGCAGTGCGACTACTGGCTGCGGTTCCGGGGCTCACGATTCTGCATCAGGCAGGCGCGCGCCACGCCGAGGCCACGCTTGCCGCATACCAGGCAAGCGGAGCACCGCCAGAGCGCTGGAAAGTTCATGCTTTCCTGGATGACATGCCGCGCCAGTTTGGGACTGCCGATCTGGTGCTCTCGCGCAGCGGAGCCAGTACAGTGGCCGAGCTGGCTGCGGCGGCCAAGCCATCGATTCTTATACCGTTTCCGCAGGCCGCCGACGATCACCAGCGAAAGAATGCCGAGGTTCTGGCGGAAGCAGGTGCGGCAGAAATGCTGATCGAAAGAGAACTTACGCCGGAGCTTCTGGAGCAGACGCTTACCCGGATGCTTGCGGATCGCCCCGCGCTCGATCGAATGTCGGTTCAAGCGCGGAAACTAGCGCTTCCCGATGCCACGAACCGAATCGCAGCAATGGTAAGAAAAATCATGAAGTGAGCAGCATCCGTTGGCTCAAAGTGGAAAAGGCCCGTTCCGAGGAACGAGCCTTTTCATGATTCAGCTTACCGGTGTCCACCGCCGCCGTGACCGCCGCCACCGCCGTGGAATCCACCGCCGCCTCCACCGTGGAATCCACCACCGCCACCGCTGTGGAAGCTGCTGCCGCCATGGTATCCGCCACCGCCATAGCTCCGCGCACCGCCGCTGTAGCCGCGAGACGCGCCGCTGTATCCACGGTATGCACCGCCGTAGGCGCCGCGAACATTGTTGCTACCGCGGAAGGCTGTGCCGCCATAAGCACCGTGATATGCCGTGACGCCGCGGTTATAGCTTCCGAAGCCCGCACGGCCATAGGCGCCACCGCGGTACCCGTAGTATCCGCCGCGATACCCATACCCGTACCCGCCGCGCCAGCCGTAATAGCCTATGTGGCCATAGCCCCAGCCCCAGGGATGTCCGTACCAGCCGCCATACCACGGTCCGGCGCCGATGAAGAGGCCGCCGATGAACCAGCTGGGGCCGTAATAACCGTAGGGCGCGCAGGCGTATGGATAGTATGAGTAATAGCCATAAGCACAGACCGGGGGCCCAGCCACATAGACCGGAGCGGGATAACCCACCACCGGGCCGATGCCGATGCCAACCGAAATCTGGGCATGCGCCGCCGAGGGCACAAATGCCAGGGCCGCCGCGAGTAATGTTGCCAAACCGAATGAGCGCAAATTGCGCATAATTTCCAACCTCCCAGCCGCCTTCAGAAATCCTGCCGTGGCTGCGTGGCCCCTAAGATCCCGTTCCCTTTCAGGGTATCTCTTAGCCTGCCATTACTAACATAAGATGCCGCAAAAAGTTGCGCGATTCGGAGAGCAAAATGCAGCTTTTGCCATCTACGGGTGGAGGCCCAAATTTCAGGCATTTACCCCGACGCCTGAGTCATACAGGTTCATCCAGGACGAAGCAGGTCATTGGTCTACGGAGCGGTCTACGGAGCCGAAAAGCCAGTCGAGATATGGCTGGTTCCCGGACTCGACTACCAGCGCCAGAAACTCGGGAACCTTATACGAATGCAGCTCGCGCACGGCTGCCTCCAATGCCGGAAGCTGCTCTGCCGTGGTCTTCATCAGCAGCAGAATCTCAGCTGCCTCTTCGACCTCGCCCTGCCAGCGATAAATCGAGGCAAGGTTCGGAATAAGATTCACGCAGGCTGCCAGACGGCGCTCGACCAGAAGCCGCGCCAGCCTGCGGGCCTCTTCAGCGGACCCGACGGTTGTGAGAGCAATCCGGACGGAAGCAGCTTCGCGCATTCTTCTTCTCCATTGGATTCAGTAAGACGGCTGAGTTGTTCCAGTACTATGGTTAAGGAATTTTTTAGAAAGAGCACCTTAACTCTAGAACAAACCCACAACTCGCATCATAAAAGGCTAGTGGCTTCAAGGAGACACATGGCAGTCGAGATTAAATTTGGCACATCCGGCTGGAGGGCGATTGTCGCTGAAGAGTTCACACTGGCGAACATTCGTCGCGCCGTCACCGGCATTGCAACATACGTCGCTTCCCAGCCGGGCGCTCATTCGGTGCTCGTGGGCCGCGACCCCCGCTTTCTGGGCGAGACCTTTGTTGCCGAAGCCGCAAAGATCCTCGCCTCACACGGTGTGAAGCCGATTGTAATTCCGGCTGCCGCGCCAACTCCGGCGATTTCCTATGCAGTGCGTCAGCGGGAGGCTGGCGGAGCCATTAACTTTACCGCGTCGCACAATCCGCCGGAGTATAACGGCATCAAATTTTCCACGCCTGACGGCGCGCCTGCCCTGCCAGAAGTGACCGGTCAGATTGAGGCGGCTATTGTGGCGCTCGGGGAAGGTGTTGTGCCACCCGCACCTGAGCCGAAGGAGAAATTTCAGGAGATCGATGTAAGGCCCGACTACCTGAAGCGCCTGGGCGAGCTGGTAGATTTTTCCGCGATCAAAAAGGCTGGGATCAAGGTCGTCTTTGACCCTTTCTGGGGGGCTGCGCGCGGCTACAGCTGCCATATTTTGCGTGAGCATGGCGTGGAGACGGCGACGGTGCATGACTATCGCGACGTGCTTTTCGGCGGCCACGCGCCGGAGCCGGACGACCACCTGCTCGGCGACTGCAAGGCAAAGATGAAGGAGACAGGTGCGGCCATTGGCATTGCAACCGACGGCGACGCCGACCGCTTCGGCATCGTTGATCGCGGCGGAACTTTTATTCAGCCGAATTACATTATCGCGTTGCTCTTTGACTACCTGGTGGAGACGCGCGGCTGGCACAACGGTGTCGCCAAATCTGTGGCGACGACCAACCTGATCAACGCGCTCGCCGAGCACTACAAGATTCCGCTCTACGAGACGCCAGTGGGCTTCAAGTACATCGGCGAGCTGATCAACCAGGACAAGATCGCAATCGGCGGCGAAGAGAGCGCGGGGCTTACGATTCGCGGGCACGTGCCGGAGAAGGACGGCGTGATCGCCGGGCTGCTGGTTACGGAGATGGTGGCAGTACGCGGCAAAAGCCTGGGCGAGCAGATGAAGAAGCTCTTTGCGAGGGTCGGCGAGTTTTACCCCAATCGCGAAAACTTCCGTCTGACGCCGGAGGTAAAGGAGAAATTCATCGAGAAGGTAAAGACCGATCCAGCAAAGCTAGGCCCGCACAAAGTGACGCAGATCGTTCGCATCGATGGCCTCAAGCTCATCCTCGACGACGGATCATGGGTTTGCTACAGGCTGAGCGGAACAGAGCCGGTGGTCCGCGTCTACTCCGAAGCGCGCAAACAGAGTGAAACAGAGGCACTGAGCCAGGCGGCGAAGAACTGGGTGCTGGAGTAGATTCCCCCGCTCTGGTTTTTGCGAATGTGGCGTGCAACCTGGCGCGGGTTCGCCGATGATAGAGATCTGGAGTTTTTTCGGAGAGAAGGCGCAGTGAACACCGCAGAACCAAAACAGGTCAAGACGGGCATTATCCGGAGCACATGCGCGGCTGTTTATCGCGTGCGCCGCCGCATTGCTACGGGTTTCGGTGTAGTGCTTGTTGTGTTCATCGCGTATCACGTTGTTTTCGGTCGCAACGGCGTGAACAGCTATGAGCAGAAGCGCGCTCAGGACAGGGAACTGCACCAGCAGATCAATGCGCTGCAGCAGGAGAACGGCCAGCTGAAGGATCACGTTTCGAGGCTGAAGAGCGACCCGGATGCGATCGAATATGAAGCGCGCGAAAAGCTGCACTACGCGCGGCCCGGCGAAGTGATCTATACGCTCAACGGTCAGCCGCAACCCGCGAATGCTGCGACGCAGCCTCCATCTGCACCGGCTGGAGCCTCAAAGTAGAACCAGGCAGGTTCGCCCACGTCTCACCCTGAACCTCAAAGGCAGGTGCGTTACCATTTGAAGCATGGATCTTGAGGCGAAAGCATCTTTGCTCACATCGAAAATTCAGAGCCTGGGGAGCGTTCTCGTTGCCTATTCCGGCGGGACCGACTCCGCGTATCTTGCTTATGCGGCGCACCAGGCGCTGGGCGATAAGATGCTGGCAGTGATCGCCGATTCACCTTCGCTGCCACGCACTGAGCTCGAGGCCGCGCTCACTTTTACAGCCGAACAGGGCATTCCCACGCACATTCTGCACACGTCAGAGCTTGAGAAGCCGGAGTACATACGCAATGATTCGCAGCGCTGCTTTTACTGCAAGGACGAGCTCTTTACGGCAATGGAGGCGGCCCGCGTTCAGCTTGGATTTGAGCATCTGGCCTATGGAATGAATGCTGACGATCAGTCAGAGTTCCGTCCGGGCCAAAAGGCCGCCGTTCTGCACCGCGCGAGCGCGCCGCTGGCCGCGGCAGGACTGACGAAAGACGAGATTCGCATGCTGGCCCGTAAGGCGAATCTTAGCGTGTGGAACAAGCCGGCTTCTGCATGTCTCTCCTCGCGCATAGAGTATGGGCGTGCCGTGACCCCGGAAAATCTGTCACAGGTGGAGCAGGCCGAGGCCGCGCTGCATGGGCTCGGTTTTCCGCAGGTGCGCGTGCGCCACCACGGAGAGTTGGCTCGTGTAGAGATTGCGCGGACCGACCTGCCACGAGCTCTCGATCTTGCGATGCTGGACAGCATCACAACAGCTGTGCGCGCTGCTGGGTTTCTCTACGTTACGCTCGACACGCAGGGATACCGTTCCGGCTCGATGAACGACGTGCTGCCTGTTGCTTCAATTTCCGCTTCAAAGAAAATTGAGAAGCCGAGTTACTCTCAGAGCGGCCGCAATCCGGAGCAGGAACAAAATCGCGAGCAGACCGTCACGGTGCTTGAGACCGCTGTGGACGATCTGACACCGGAAGTGCTCGCTAACGTGGCCGAGCTAGCGCTGACATCAGGTGCGCTCGACGTGATGCTGACTCCGGTCATCATGAAAAAGGGTCGCCCCGGCACGCTGGTCACCGTACTGTGCCATGAGTCAGAATCCGCAATCCTGCAGGATCTCCTGTTGCGCGAGACGAGCACGCTTGGTGTCCGCATCCGCCGCGACCGCCGTGTATGTCTTGAGCGAAGCTACATCACGGTTGCGACAACCTATGGAGATATTCGAGTAAAAATCGGAAGCCGCGATGGTGAAGAGCTGAACGTCGCGCCGGAGTTCGAGGACTGCCGTGCCGCGGCCCGGAAGCATGGCGTTGCCGTAAAGCAAGTCATGCAGGCGGCTCTCGCAGCCTACGTGCTTACCAACGTTACTGAGTCACAATCGCGTTAGCTGAAATGCGACATCTGCCGCAATAGCCGTGCAACCTCAGGGCTCGAATGACACATCTCTCAGGGTCTGCACTTTGGCCGGAGAAGCTGTAACAGTCGCTGGCGCTGTCTTTACCGCAACCAGCACTCCCGGCTCCGCTTCCTGCCGCGGATCGAAGATCGTTTCTACATGCGCTCCGGGGTGAAAACGGCCTTCGCTGAGATAGACAACCACCAGCCCTCCGGCAACTGCCGGATGAAGGAAGGCCAGCGGCAGCATATACTTCTTTGTCTCCAGCAGGGCTTCAATCACGCCATGCGCTGGAGTACTGCGGCGAATCTGTCCCGGCACCTGGGGAATCACGAACGTCGTGAACTCCAGGTCGGAGTGCCGTTTCGCATACTTTTCGAGCGACCGTGCCGTCTGTTTTGGCGTCATCATCCCAACATCTTCGATGAAGTTGCGATGAATGGAGTGCGGGTAATAGAAATTCAAGACATTCTCTGCAAAGTTCGCGCAGTTATTAAAGAAGAGGTTGAAATGGCTGTGGTTCCTGTGATCGTTGAATGCGGCGATTAGAGCGTCGTCCTGCTCCGGGCGCGTCTCGATCGAATAACCATAAATCTTTCGGATGTAAGCTTCGCCCAAAAGCTGCGTCCAGTCGCCTCCGGGAGCTTTGTCGTCAGGGCCATCCGGCACAAGGTCCATCAGGTATTTTCTGCGGTATGCGTCACGTAGCTGCTTCGCCAGTGCCGCGTTGGCTTCGGCAGGAATCTGATCCCGATCCTTCACCGCATAGAGGTAGGCGAGCAGCGGCATCGCGATCCAGTCATAGCCATCAATTTTGTGATAACGACTTATGACCACCCCAGTTTCTCCGGGATCGCAGCGGCGCAGCAGCACCGGCGTTTCAGCGCAGACATCAGTCAGGTAAATGGCCGCATGACCCGTCGGGTTCATGGCGCCAAACTCGCCGTAAGGCTCTTCAAGCAGCAATGCAACTTTGCCGGCATGCGCAGTCGCCGCGCCAAGCGCCGCGAACAAAGCAAGAAGAAGCAAGGTTCTGAAATTTCGCTGCATCCCTCTCCCAATACCGATTACGACGTCTCCGGTGGTCTTCACCGGAATTTCATTTTGCACAAAGTTACCCACATGCTTAGATGTTGATTCATAACCAGGAAGCCGAACTTGCGTACGATTATTGACACGAAACGCGCTGAAAAGCCGCGGGCTTTTCAAAAAAGGTTGCAATGGAATTTTCTTTTATACGGGGAGAGCCATGCCCTCCGATGGGGCCCAAAAACGCGATGTTTCCTGATACGCTCGAAGTCAAGATGCAGAAAGAAACTTGGACCTCGGCGCAAACACTTCTCATCGATGCCGACGATACGCTCTGGGAAAATAATATCTATTTTGAACGTGCTATTGCCAGCTTTATCTCGTACCTGGATCATCATGAGTACACCCCCGCGCAGGTTCGCGAGAAATTGAATCAGGTAGAGCGCGAGCATACGTCGCAGCACGGCTATGGCGTGGCATCGTTCCGGCGTTCGCTGGTCATATGCTTCGAGCGGCTGTCCGTTGAGCCGATTACGGCGGAGAAACATGAACGCATCGTCAGCTTCGCGCAGGCCATCCTCGAACAGGAGATTGAGCTCCTGCCAGGCGTGGCCGCGACCCTGCCGCACCTGGCGTCGCGACACCGGCTGATTCTGATGACCAAGGGCAACGCGGACGAGCAGGCGGACAAACTCGCGCGCTCCGGGTTGCGTGAATACTTCAGCGCAGTGGAGGTTCCTCGTGAGAAAAACCCCGCCGCCTACTGCGCGGTCTGCGAGAGACACCGGCTTGAACCTGCCCATACCTGGATGATCGGCAACAGTCCGCGCTCGGATATCAATCCAGCACTGGCCTCGGGCCTGCATGCCATCTATATTCATCACCCCAACATGTGGGTGCTGGAGCATGATGATCTCGACGCCGCGCCGGAAGGGCAACACCTGCTCGAAGTGGAAAGCTTCACAAAACTGGCGGAAATCTTCTAGATTCGTCGCGTTTTCAAATGACGAATCTGTGCGTCCCCTTTGTTATACTTAAGCAAGGACAACAGTTCACCGAGTGCGGAAGTGGTGAAATGGCAGACACACCATCTTGAGGGGGTGGCGCCGAGAGGCATGGGGGTTCAAGTCCCCCCTTCCGCACCAAATGTCCGCAAATTTTCCCGGATAGAGCGCCCTAAGGGCTCTCTTTAGAAAAGCGATTTCTATGACTTATCTTTACTATTTGTTCATCGTAGTTCACATCCTCGTATGCTTCATGCTGGTCGGCATCATTCTGCTGCAACAGGGCAAAAGCGCCGACCTTGCCGGAGCCTTCGGCGGGCAGGGTTCGCAGACCGCATTCGGACCACGCTCGGCAGCCAATCTGCTTACCCGTTTGACCGTGTGGGGTGCCGTAATCTTCATGATTACCTCCATCGGTCTCACAATCCTTATGCAGAAGGGCACTACACGCCAGCACTCTGTTTTTGAAGGAACGCAGACCACGCAGAGCACCCCGGCGAAGAAGTAGCTTTCGCGCATCCTGAGAGAGGCAGGCCCAATGGACCTGCCTTTTTTCACGAGAAGTTGATCCCGTAAATTCGAGGTAGTCTGACGACGGTTGAATCCCGGCGGGAGAGCATCGATGGCAGCAATGGAACTGGAACTTTGGCTGATTCGGCACGGCGAAACTGCGTGGAGTCTGAGCGGCGCGCACACCAGCCGCACGGACATCCCATTGACCGACCGCGGGCGAGAACGCGCGCGGAAGATTCGGGAGTATCTCAGCGGCAAGACCTTTTCCATGGTGCTCACCAGCCCGATGCAGCGCGCGCGGGAGACGTGCAGCATCGCCGGATTCGGAGACGTGGCCCAGATCGACGATGATTTGATGGAGTGGAACTACGGCATCTATGAGGGCCGCACGACCAAGGACATTCAGAAGGAGATTCCCGGCTGGTCCGTTTGGACGAACCCCATCATCGATGGAGAAACCATGGATCAGGTAGCGGAGCGTGCCAACCGCGTTATCGCACGGGCAGTGACGAATGGTGGCCGCGTCGCACTCTTCGCGCACGCTCATATTTTGCGCATCCTGGCCGCGTGCTGGATTCAATCGCCGCCTGTGCTGGGCAGCAGGCTGGCTTTCGGAACAGGGTCGATCAGCACCCTGGGTTATGAACATGAGACGCGTGTGATTACCATGTGGAACCGCTCGCTCGAATCAGAGTAGAGGGCGGTAAATCCCGCGGAAGGCCGTTCAGTCTTTGTGTGCGTCGTGTTCGCGTTTTTTTGACGAAGCCCAGCCCTCTTTTGTCGTCTGGCGCGTGCGGCCCAACGCCAGGGCGTTGTCCGGAACGTCTTCAGTAATGCACGACCCCGCCGCGATGTAGGCCCCGTTGCCGATGGTCAGCGGAGCCACCAACGTAGAATCGCTGCCGACGAAAACTCCGTTGCCGATCAGCGTGCGGTGCTTGTGTACGCCGTCGTAGTTGCAGGTAATTACACCCGCACCCACGTTGGTTTCGCTGCCGATCTCCGCGTCGCCCAGGTAGGTGAGGTGATTGGCCTTCGAGCCTTTGCCCAGCTTCGCTTTTTTTGTCTCCACAAAATTGCCCACGTGCGCTCCCTCGCCGATCTCGCTCTCCGGGCGCAAGTGCGAGAAGGGGCCGATCAAAGCGCCGTGTTCGATCCGCGAATTCGCGATCACGCAGCCCTGCCGCACCAGCACACGGTCAGCGAGTGTGGAGTCTTCGATTACCGAGTAAGAGCGCACGCGGCAATCCTCGCCGATTGTTGTTTTGCCGAGCAGTTGCACAAAGGGCTCAATTACGGTGTCTGCGCCGACCTCAACTGACGAGTCGATCACCACCGTATCCGGGCGCAGAATCGTGACACCCTGGGCCATCAGCTTGCGCGCCGTCTCCATGCGCAGCTCGCGATCGAGGTCCATCATTTCGGCAATGGTGTTTGCACCCAGCACTTCGGTGGACTGGGGGGCTTCGATTGCCACTACGCGCTCGCCTGCTTTCCCCAGCAGAGCGGCCAGATCGGTCAGGTAGTATTCACCGTGCGCGTTCTTCGTCGTCAGCTCATGGATGTGCGCGAACAGGGGAGAAGTTTGAAACGCATAAATGCCGGAGTTGATCTCGCGCACGCTTTGCTGCCCCGGCGTCAGGGCCTTCTGCTCGACGATGGCCGCGACTTCAGGCGAATCGGGCCGTTTGCGAATCACGCGGCCGTATCCTGTCGGGTCAGCGGGCGCGGCGGTAAGGATGGTCATGGCCGCGCGCTGCTCGAAATGGAAGTCACGGAGGCGGGCGATCGTTTCGGGTTTCAGCAGAGGTACATCGCCGGACAGAACCAGAAGCGAATCGTAGCCCTGGACTGCGGCCTGCGCCGCCTGAATTGCGTGGCCGGTCCCGCGCTGTTCGGCCTGGTGCACGAACTTTACGCCGGTGTCTTTCGCGGCTGCTTCGACGTGCGCGGCCTCATGTCCGATGACGACGAAGATGTCCTGTGGCGGAACGATCTGGCTTGCGCTCGCAATCACATGCCGCAGCAGAGCTTTTCCGCCAATTTCATGCAGAACCTTAGGGCGTTTCGACTTCAGCCGCGTGCCCTTGCCCGCAGCCATAATGACAATCGCCAATCGCATAGGAACAGGGTACAGCGTTTACAACGGTAAGGTGTAGGGAGTAGGCGCTTTCGCTCACTCCCCTCCCGGCTCGCCGCTCATCTGCTTCCGCATGGCCGCAGGCATGGGAATCGTAATGTCAATCGGATGCACCGGCCCCATGTTCAATTCGGTTAACGGCGTTTCGAACTGGGCCTCATTGCCCACCACCAGAATCGACAGCTTTGATGGATCGATGTACTTGTCCGCAACGCGCTGCAGATCAGCCAGCGTTACGGCCTCGATTCCGTCGTGGTACTTCAAGAGAAAATCCGCCGGGTAACCGTAGAACTCAAGCTCGGTTGCCTCGGCCAGAACCTTGTCTTTGCTGTCGTAGTGAAAGATGAACGAGTTCAGCAACTGGTCCTTCGCACTCGCCAGCTCGGCCGGAGTAAACGGCTTGGTTTTGAGTTCGTGAATTTCCTGAAGCATGGCTTGTGTGGTTTTGACCGTGGTTGGGCTCTTCGTTAACGCCACGGTGTAGAACATGCCCGGATGGTCAAATGACGCGCCGTAGTCCCCGTAGACGGCATATGCCAGCCCCTGCTTCGTACGCACATCCTGGAAGAGACGCGAGCCGAAGCCGCCCGAGAAAATCTCGTTCATCACGCTCAGCGCGTAATAGTCGGGATTGCTGCGCACAGTGCCCAGCCCCACAATCCAGATATTGCTCTGGTCGATGTCCGTTTTGTTGACTGCGTAGATGCCTGGCTTGGGCCCAGGAAACTCACCGGTTGGTTTAGGCCACGCCGCCCCGCGCGGCAACCCCTCGAACGCCGCACGCAGCGCCTTTTCCATCGCCGCCGGATCAAAGTCTCCTTCGACCGCAATAATCATGTTGTTGGGAGTCACGGTTTCTGCGTGCCACGCCTTGAGATCATCCACAGTTATTCCCATCACCGTGGAGATTTCCGGCTGCCGCGCGTAGGGACTGTCCTTGCCGTAGACGAGCACGGCCGCCTCACGCTGAGCGATGCCTGATGCGCTGTCATTGCGGCGCACAATGCCCGCGATCTCCTGCTGCTTGGCCAGTGTAAGCTTTTCGTCGTTGAACGCCGGATGCTCAAGCAGATCGACGGCGATGCCGAAGACCTGGTCTTCATCCTGGGTGAGACACGACCACGAGACGGAGGTCGAATCGATGTCGCCGCCCGTCTCCACCTTTGCGGCCTTGGACTCCAGCAGATCATCGAGCTGATCGCCGCTTTGAGTTGCAGTGCCGCTGGTGCGCCATGCGTCGCCATAAAGATCGATAAGCCCGACTTTATCGGCGGGGACATCGCGCGAGCCGCCGCGAATGTTGATAGTCCCGTTGATGAAGGGCAGCTCGTGGTCGGGTTCAAGCAGAATTACCAGGCCGTTCTTCAGCTCAATGCGCCTGGGCTGCTCGGGATGAAAGGGATGCAGCGGCGGTACCGGAATCTTCATCCACGGCTCAGGCGGCTGCAGCTCGCGCGCATCAGGCGGAACTACGACGGTCGTCTCCTGCGCGAAAACGGGGTAGGTGAATCCGCCGATGCAAAGGAGCGCGGCAGCGAGAAGGGAAGTGCGGCGGGTCAATTTCATCGCGCACCTCCATGAGCCGGTGCCGGCGCCGGTTTGGGCTGCGGCTCAGGAGGAGCCTGATATTCCACCATGGCATAGGTGCAGTTGCTGGGGACAAATACCTTGTTGGCCACGCGCCGGATGTCGGCCTTGGTGACCGCATCGATCTTGTTCAGCTGGTTGAAGAGCTCGCGCCAGTCGCCATAGCGCAATTGATACAACGCAAGCTGCTCGGCAAGGCCCTGATTGTCTCCAAGCCCGCGCAGCAGATCGGCGCGCGCGCGTGTCTTGAACATTTCAAGTTCCGCATCGGATACGTCCGTGGTCTTCAGCTTCTCAATCTCCTTGTTAATGGCCACGCGCATCTCCTCCGGAGTGTGTCCTGCGTTTGGAACCGCAAAAAACGCGAACAGGCCCGGATACTTGTCGCCGGGAAAGCCGGTAAAACCTTCGGCCTCGGCTGCAATCTGCTGCTTTTCCACCAGCGAGCGATAGAGGCGGGAGGTGCGCCCATTCGAAAAGATGTCCTGAATTGCGTCGTACACCGCGTCATCCGGGTCGCGATAGTCGGGCCGGTGGTAACCCTCAAGGAACAAGGGCTGTGTGGGCATTTTTAAGATGACGGATTTCTCTGCGACCTGAGGCGGTTCAACCGTGGTCATCGGCTCGGGCTTGGGTCCGGCAGGGATAGCGCCAAAGTATTTCTCCAGCATAGGCAGGTCGGCAGGAGTTACATCGCCCGCCACGGCAATTACGATGTTTGACGGAACGTAATATTCCTTGTGGAAGGCTGCGGCCTCGGTCGCGGTGATCTGGCTCAGCTCGCTCATCCACCCCACGCCGGGACGGTGATACGGATGCGCGACATACGCCGACGCAAGAAACTGTTCTACGAGCAATCCAACCGGGTTTGAGTCGATGCGCATCCGGCGTTCCTCCATGACCACGCTGCGCTCGCGGTAAAACTGCCGGGGCACGGGATTGGCAATGCGGTCGCTCTCCATGTAGGCCCAGAGCTGGAGGCGGTTTGAGGGCATGCTCCAGAAATATTGGGTCGCGTCCAGGCTGGTTTCGGCATTCACATCCGATGCGCCGTTGGCCTCGGCAATCTCAGTAAATTCGTTTGGGATCACGTATTTGTTGGCGGCACTTTCCGCCGCGTCGAAGTCCGCTTTCAGCTGCTTCAGCTTGGTCGGATCCTGTCCCACCCGCTTGCGATATTCCGTGTCGTAGGCCGCATACGTGGCCTCAACCCTGGCCAGCGCAACTTTCTCCGCCGCGTAATCGGTCGTGCCGATGTCTTTTGTGCCTTTAAAGGCCAGATGCTCAAACATGTGCGCGATGCCCGATTCGCCGCTCGGATCGTTCGCGTCGCCGGCATCCACAATCGTGAAGTAGGAGAAGACAGGGGCTTCGGGCCGCTCGCAGATGATCAGCGTTAGCCCATTGGGAAGCACTTTGACGGTGACACGCTTCTCAAAGCTGGCCAGTTCCTTTTGCACGCTCTGTGCATAGCATTGAACCGCCACCATCACACAACACGCCAGCGCCAGCAAACGCGCAGCAGAAGTTTTCATGGGACCTCGGAGGAAAATGAAGTCATTTGTGTCTGTGCCAACGGCACACAGGACACAGGTTTGACGCTAATCGCAGTGTTTCAGGGTGTCAAACGCGCTTCGGCATCGGCAAAGGCCTGCCGCACCGGCCTTGCGTTGAAGTAAATCATCCACCACACGCCGATCAACGCCAGAACAGCATAGAACGCGGCCAGTCCCAGCAAAATGTCGCCCAGCGTAACGTGAGGATTGGTCGGAATCGGCATCGAGGCCATGCCGGACTTTACGCGACCGATCAGAACGCCGAGTGTCATCAGCCCGAAGACCAGAAAATCCAGCAGCCCCAGCAGCGCAATCGAGTAGCGTGCCCAGATTTTCATGCGGAACAGCCCGATGACGGTGCACGCAGCCAGAATTATGAGCGCCAGCGTCAGAGCATCCAGCCCGGCCACGGTCAGGCGCACCACCGGAATCCTGGGAATGAGCGGGTTATGCGTCACGAAGAGAACAATTGACGAGCCCGCCGTGAGCAAAAGCCCCGCAAAGGCCATCAGCCCCAAAACCACTGCCGCAACGGCCACTCCCGCGGGCACTCGAACTCGCTCGTCGCTCATAGTTTTCTCAGCATACCGCCTCAACGCAATTTCCAACCGCAAAAAAAATCTGAAAGGAAATGTTGACGGGAAGAAAACGCGACGAAAGGCCGTCCTATTACCGGGAAAGCCTCGACAGCCACTACCATAGTGGAAGGGAACAAATCATGTCGCCAAACCAGGCTCCCGCGCCTCGCCAGCACGCATTTACCGGCCCGGCAGCGCCGCAACTGCCCGAGCCAAGCCATGCCGAGCGCACCCGCACCCTGTTTTCGCTTGCCTCGGTGGGCACGCTTTCGACGCTCTCTCGCAAGCACCCGGGATTCCCCTTCGGCTCACTGATGCCTTACGCGCTCGACTCCGCCGGACGCCCCATTTTCCTCATCAGTAACATGGCCATGCATACGCAGAATCTCAAGGCCGATCCGCGATGCAGCCTCTTTCTCATGCAGGCTTCCCCTGACGGCGATCCGCTGGGAGCCGCACGCGCCACGCTCATCGGCCAGGCTGAACCCGTGCCTCAGCCCAATCTCGCTTCTGTGCGAGAGACATATCTGGCACGGCACGAAAACAGCAGCTACTGGGTCGACTTTTCCGACTTCAGCTTCTTCCGCCTGCAGCCCGTCGACATTTATTACGTTGGAGGCTTCGGCGTGATGGGATGGGTCGAGGCCGCGGACTATGAGCAAGCAGCACCCGACCCGTTGGCTATATCTGCGCCCGGAATTCTCGCTCACATGAACGCTGACCACGTCGACGCCATGATCCTGCTCGCACGCATCCACGCGCATCTCGAGGCGGCGGAGGCGTCCATGACTTCAGTCGACCGTCTGGGTTTCACACTCCGCCTGAAAACCGAACAGGGAATGAAAGGCATTCGCATCAATTTCCCAAAGGAAGTAACCAACCCGGAGGAGACGCGAAAGGCGCTGGTGGAGATGGTTCGCAAGGCAAGGGCCGTGGGATGATGTGCTGCTAAAGAATGTTGACGGCTCGCGCCGCCAGCAGAGCTACCGTCGCAAATGAGATGAGGGACTGCAACATCATCAGAACCTTGGCCCAGGCTGTAAGGACGGGACAATCGGTGGGGGAGAATGCCGTGCTGGTGTTGAAAGCCAGAAACAGATAATCGACAAAGCCAGGGCTCCAGCATAGTTCCCCCATCTCATGTTTGGCCTGCGGGCTGAGCGTCATCTGCGGAAACAGGAAGGCTCCGTCGGTATGGACTCCGCGCAACTCCCGAGCGCGCGGACCGCCCGCATCCAGCCGCCAGTACCACGACGCGAACACAAGGATGTTCGCGACCCATAAGGCGGCGGCGGAGCGCAGCAAATCTACCGGAGCTTGTTTGTGCGAAGGGAGCGCCGCGACCAGCCGGCCGAGCGACCAGATCATGTCGATGGTTACAATGGAGCTCAGCACGTACCCCAGAACCAGATTGAGACGGTGATGTCCGCGCCGGCGTGACCATACCGTTGGGACCATTAACACGCAAAGGATGACAAGGAGCAGCCAGCCAGGGCCTGCTGACAGGGATCTGGGGAGAGCCAGCCACAATCCACCCACTGCAAGCAGCGCGACCAGGGCCGGCCAGCGCGGTTCGAACCGGTCAGAGGCTTTCGTCATCGATGATCCCATCATGCAACGCTGGCCGTTTAGAAGCAATGTTTTCGAAGAAAACCGATCCTCTGCCGAATGGAGAATCTCGGAATGGATGACTTTTCCGCTGCGTCATTCAACTGAGCGGCCATAATACACGTAATCGATAAACGTCGTAGAGGAAGCGGAAGGCAAAGCGGCTCCGATTGCCGGATGATCAAATTTTTTGAATGAGTTCCGCCAAGCATGTTCGCTTGACCCTCCTCTTCGCACGTAAGTATTCTGCCCGCGTCGCCTAACACGAAGGAGAACCCAATCCTATGTCCCGTCCTCCGGAACCGCTTATGCGCCGCGCCGCCGTTCTCGGAGCCGGAGCCATGGGTTCCCGCATAGCCGCGCATCTGGCCAATGCAGGCATGCCGGTTCTCCTGCTCGACCTGGTGCAGCCGGAACCCGGCACCAGCCTCGCCGCCAAAGCGATCGCCGCGCTCCTCAAGTCCAGGCCAGCGGCTTTTTACGATCCCGCATCCGAAGCGCTCATCACGCCCGGCGATTTTGACCACGACCTGCCGCGGCTCAAGGACTGCGATTGGATCATCGAAGCCGTTGCTGAAGACCTCGCCATCAAGCAAGCGTTGCTCATTAGAATCCAGCCGCATCTTAGCCCCGCAGCAATCGTCACTACCAACACCAGCGGACTCTCCATCGCCGCCATCGTCCGAGACACCTCGCCGGAATTCCGCTGCCGCTGGTTCGGAACGCATTTTTTCAATCCGCCGCGCTATATGCGGCTGGTCGAGATCATCCCCACGCCGGAGACTGATCCTGAATCCGTTGCCGCCATCGCCGAATTCGTCGACCGCCGTCTCGGCAAGACCGTGGTCTTTGCGCGCGATACGCCCAACTTTATCGCTAACCGCATCGGAGTCTTCTCCATGCTGACCGCGCTGCGCCTGATGCAGGAAAAGAAGCTCACCATTGAGGAGGTCGATGCGCTTACCGGCTCCGTTATTGGATGGCCGCGCACGGGAACGTTCCGCCTCGCCGATATGGTCGGCATTGATGTGCTCGCGCATGTTGCAGGAAATTTTGCCGAGTCACGCAGCGGGGATGCGAGCGCCACGCAGCTCCCGTCGTTTATAGAAATCATGCTCGAGCGCCGCTGGCTCGGCGACAAAACCGGTCAGGGGTTCTACAAGAAAGATCAGGACAATCGGCTCGCGCTCGACTGGCAGACGCTCGAATACCGTCCAGCGCAGCGCCCGAAGTTTCCGTCCATCGAGATGGCCAAAAATGCGGGGTCGCTCGGCGAGCGGTTGCGCCTCATCCTTGCTGCTGACCCGAAGAAAGACAAAGCCGCAGCGTTTCTTATCCCATTGCTCACCGGAATCTGGAATTACGCCGCGCAAATCCAGCCCGAAATCGCGGACTCGCCGGCTGACATCGACCGCGCCATGCAGACCGGCTTCAACTGGGAGCTGGGCCCATTCGCCATGGCAGAGGCGGGGGGCAGAGCAGGGCAGGTACAAAGCGCGGCTCCATCCACGCAGCAGAAGCGGAAGGTCATTCGCAGTAATCTTGGATGTTCGCTCCTGGATATCGGCGAGGACATTGCACTACTGGAACTGCACTCCCCCAAAAACGCCATCGGCGACGATATCGTCTCGCTCATTACGCAGACGCTTGTGCCCGACGGCGAGCAGGTCCGCAACTTTCGAGGCTTTGTCATTGCCTCGCAGGCCAGCGATTTCTCTGTCGGCGCAAACCTGATGCAGTTGCTCCTCGCCATGCAGGACGGCGAGTGGGACGAGGTGAATCTTGCCGTGCGCGCCTTCCAGCGCATGACATCCGCGATTAAATTCTGCCCGCGCCCCGTGGTTGCTGCGCCCTTCAACCTCTGCCTGGGCGGTGGCACGGAGATCTCACTCCACGCCGCGCGCCGCCAGCCTCATGCTGAACTGTACATGGGACTGGTGGAGAGTGGAGTCGGCCTGGTTCCCGCAGGAGGCGGCACCAAGGAGATGACTCTGCGCTCCGTCGATGCCGCGACAGATGCTTCAGGACTCGACCTCGTGACGAATCCCGCCAAGTTCGCGCAGTCGGCCGAGTATCTGTACGCGGTACGCCAGCGCTTCGAAACCATGGCCCGGGCTAAGGTCTCAACCTCGGCGGCTGAGGCGCGAGCGCTCGATCTCCTCACCGCGCGCGACCAGGTCACGATGAATCGCGACCGTCTGCTCGATGATGCGCGCGCCGCAGTCATCGTGCTGGCTGAGAATGGATATGCCGCGCCGCAGCCGCGCACTATTCCGGCCGCCGGGGAAGCTGCGCTCGCCAATCTCAAACTCGGCATTCACCTCATGCGGCAGGCCGAGTACATCAGTGACCACGATGCGAAGGTTGCTGCGCACATCGCCCGCATTTTGTGCGGGGGAGCGGTCACTCCGGGCACGCTCATCACCGAGCAGTCGCTGCTCGATCTTGAGCGCGAAGCATTTCTTTCGCTTTGCGGCGAGCGCAAAACGCAGGAGCGCATCGCCTACACTCTGAAGACGGGAAAGCCGCTAAGGAACTAAACTCGAAGCGCCGGGAATGTTTTCGTGATCCATCGCCGCATCGTCTTCGTTGCCTGTTGCTTGCTCGCCGTGGCGGCCGTTGCACAGGTGAGCACTGCTCCGCCGCAGACTGAGCAGGTTGAAACTGGATTTGCAAATCTTCCCGGACGCCCGCAGGTCGCTTACCAAATCCGTTTGTTGCCCGTCTCGTCGTTTCCCCAACTACCGCCGTCGGTTGCGCAGCAGCTTGACCGCCTGGGGTGCATGATTCCGCAGACGTATGAGGCTCACGGGCCGGAAAATGTTATTCATGGTTCGTTCGAGAAGAAGGGAAGCAGCGATTGGGCCGCGCTTTGCTCGGTGAAAGGAGTGACGACACTCTATGTCTTCTTTCAGTCAAACCCCTCCGATCCCATTGCACTCCGCCATCAGCCGGACTCAGAGTGGGTGGGACATGACTGGTCGAGTGACCCGGCGCTCGATTACGGTTCGGCGTGGGGCATTTCCACGCAGCCGCTGCGGCTGATGCGGCCCACGGACAACGCCAATCATGATGGTATCCAGGATGCATTCGTGGAGCAGTCCTCGGTTGTGCACTACTTCATGAACGGCCATTGGACGACGATTGACAGCAGCCCTTAAAGCCAATGGTCGCCCATCTGCGATATCTTCAAGAACAATGTCTGGCATTTACATCGCCGCCGTTGTCCGGACCGCTGTAGGGAAAGCCCCACGGGGAACGCTGGCTACCACTCGTCCTGACGATCTTGCCGCCATTGCACTCCGGGCCGCGCTCAACCGTGTTCCACAACTCGACCCACGTGAAATCGAAGATGTCATTCTCGGCTGCGCTATGCCGGAAGGGGAGCAGGGACTGAACGTGGCCCGCATTGCCAGCCTGCGCGCCGGGCTTCCGGTCGAAGCATCCGCCATGACCATCAACCGCTTCTGCTCGTCGGGATTACAGGCCATCGCGCTTGCCGCGGACTCCGTCCGCGCTGGCCGTGCCCAGGCCGTTCTCGCCGGTGGGACTGAATCGATGAGCATGATTCCGATGGAGGGCAACAAATTCAGCGCAAATCCATGGCTCATCGATCATTACCCTGACGTGTATCTGTCGATGGGGCTCACAGCGGAAAATCTGGCACGAAAATACGGCATCACGCGCGAGCAGGCCGATGCATTCGCGCTCGCCAGCCACCAGAAGGCATTGGCCGCAATTCAGTCAGGGAGATTCGACGAGGAAATTGTCCCCGTAACGGTTGCAAATACCGTGGCAGGGAAAGACCCGGGCAAACCCGAAGGAATGACAACGGAATTCAAGACAGATGAAGGCCCGCGCGCGGATACTTCGGCTGAAGCCCTGGCAAAACTCAAGCCGGCCTTCCATGCAAAGGGAACGGTGACAGCAGGGAACTCGTCGCAGACCTCTGACGGAGCCGCGGCGGCTCTGCTCATCTCCGAACAGCGCGCCGGGGAACTCGGAGTTGAGCCTATGGCTCGCTTTGTCAGCTTCGCTACAGCCGGATGCGCTCCGGAGATCATGGGTATTGGCCCGGTTGCTGCCATCCCCAGGGCGCTCAAACTTGCCGGACTCACTCTCGACCAGATTGACCTGATCGAGTTGAATGAAGCCTTCGCAGCGCAATCGCTCGCTGTTATTGAGCAGGCTGGCCTCGATCCGGCCAAAGTCAACGTGAATGGAGGAGCAATCGCGCTCGGCCATCCGCTGGGGTGCACGGGAGCGAAACTGACTGCAACGATTCTGTACGAACTCAAGCGCCGCAAGCTGCGTTACGGATTAGTCACCATGTGCGTCGGCGGAGGCATGGGCGCGGCGGGGATTTTCGAAAACCTGAGCTCTTCGGCATCTAATTAACCGGAGTACCATCATCCCTGCAGAGATAACGCATGACCGGCGCCAGCTTTCTCCTCAACGAAACCGATCCAGCCAGCGTCTTCACGCCTGAAGACTTCACCGAAGAGCAACAGCAGATCGCCGTCACCGCTGCGGAATTTGCCGTGAACGAAGTTTTTCCAGCCGCTGCCGAGATCGAGGCCAAGAACTTCGACGTAACCCGCGCGCTCCTCAAGAAAGCCGGCGATCTCGGGCTGATGGCTGTCGATGTTCCCGAGGCCTACGGCGGTCTCGCCATGGACAAGGTCACGTCAGCCATCGTTGCCGACCGCATGTCCGTGCTCGCGAGCTTCAGCGTGGCCTTCAGCGCGCATACAGGCATTGGAACGCTGCCGATTGTCTGGTACGGAACCGAAGCGCAGAAGCAGAAATACCTGCCGAAGCTGGCCACGGGAGAGTGGCTTGCTGCCTACGCGCTTTCTGAGGCCACCAGCGGTTCCGACGCGATGAACATTCGCACCCGCGCCGTGAAAGATGGCGACCAATACATCCTGAACGGCGAAAAGATGTGGATTACCAACGCCGGATTTGCCGACCTGTTTACGGTCTTCGCAAAGATTGTTGATCCCGCCGAGTCTGATCTCGCCAAAACAAAGATGTCCGCCTTCCTCATCGAGCGCAACACGCCCGGCCTTACGATCGGAGCCGAGGAGCACAAGCTCGGCATTCGCGGCTCGTCGACATGTCCGCTCGTTCTCAACGATTGCCGCATCCCGGCGGAGAATCTGCTGGGTGAAGCGGGCAAGGGTCACCATATCGCTTTCAACATCCTCAACATTGGGAGGTTCAAGTTAGGAGCGGCGTGCACGGGCGGGGCGCGCACCTCGCTGGCCAACGCCATTCAATATGCACGAGACCGCAAGGCCTTCGGCAAATCGATCTCCGAGTTTGGGCTCATCCAGCAGAAGATCGCCGACGCGGCCACGCGCATTTACATTGCGGAGTCAATGACCTACCGCACGATTGGAGCCATTGACGCCGCGCTCGCTGAGATTCCGGAAGCCTCTGCTGCGGACGCTGCGGAAATTCAGAAGCGCATCGAGGAGTACGCTATCGAATGCTCCATTATGAAAGTGGCAGCCAGCGAGATGCTGGACGCGGTCGCTGACCACACCGTCCAGATCTATGCAGGCTACGGCTATGTCGAGGAGTATCCGGCGGAGCGCGCCTACCGCGACTCGCGCATCAACCGCATCTTTGAAGGCACGAACGAGATCAACCGGCTCATCATCGCTGGATTCGTGATGAAGCGCGCCATGACCGGCCAGCTTCCCCTCTTGCCTGCGATCAAAAGCGTTATGGATGAACTGTTGGCCCCGCCATCGTTTTCATCCGATGAAAATGCGGAAGACCCCTTAGTACGTGAGACGAGATTGCTTGCCAGCGCCAATAAACTGTTCCTCTTCGCTGCGGGCTCTGCCAGCCAAAAGCACATGAACGCGCTCGCCGACCAGCAGGAGATCATGGCGGCCTTGGCGGACATGATTCTTGAAATCTACGCAATGGACTCGGCGCTCGCTCGCGCCCGCAAGCTGGCCGCCAGTCGTGACAGCAAGGCCCAGCTGGCCCAAAATATGACGCAGCTCTACGCGGCTAACGCCTTCAACATCATTGAGAATGCCGCGCGCCAGGTAATCGCAGCAGTCGCCGAAGGAGACATGCTTCGCACGCAGCTTGCTATCCTGCGGCGGCTCGGCAAGCATGAACCTGCGAACACCATCGCCCTCAGCCGTGCGATTGCTCGCGCTGCCATCGATCAGGGCCGGTATCCGCTTTAGGTTCTTCGGCATAGATGCGATAAAATCGGAATGTAAGTTTTCCGCGTTAGCTTTTGCGTCTGTGAACTTCGCTGCAAAGTTGCGCATCCTAAATCTAGCGCACGATCGATCCCGTCCAGGTATATGACCACGACTTCAAGCAGCGCCTCGTGTTTTATCCTGCATGGAAATTAAGACGAATACGAAAGGCGTCATTCTGCGACCGTATCACAATATGACGCGCTGACTTCTGTTTCACCCGGACGGTAGAAGGACCATGTTGCGAAAGGCTGTTCCTGTTTGCGCCCGTGTTTTTCGGGCGCTCCTCCTGATCTTGGTTGTCGTGCCTCTAGCTGGGCCGCCCGCCGCGTTCGGCCAGTTCGCCTTGCGCGATCGTATTGAGCAGGAGGCGAACCCGGGGGCCACAACTCTTCTGCCGGGAAGTGTAAGTCCGCTGGCAAAGCCGGCCTTCGATATTGGCCGCGCAAACGCATCGACTCGACTCGCGGGAATGACAATCGACTTCGGGTTATCCGCTGCGCAGCAATCGGCGCTCAATACCTTGCTCCAACAGCAGCAGACGCCGGGATCGCCGCTCTACCATAGGTGGCTTACGCCCGCGCAGTATGCCAGCCGGTTCGGCCTTTCCGCGGACGACCTGGCCAAGGTCGAGGCATGGCTTGAGCAGCAGGGCTTCACAATCGACCGCGTCGCGAACAGCCACAATGCGATCTCGTTCTCCGGAACAGTCGCGCAGGTGGAAGCAGCTTTTCAGACCCAGATCCATCATTACAACATCAACGGCATTTCACATATCGCGAACGCTACGCCGCTTTCTATTCCGTCTGCGTTTGCAGGGGTCGTACTTTCGGTGCGCAATATAAGCGACTTTCGCCCCCATCCGCTGCACCGTCTTCGGCGCGCCGCCACGGTAAGCCCGCAGTACACATACAGTAGCGGAGGAGCGCAGTATCACTTTCTAGCGCCCGGAGATTTCGCGACCATCTATGACCTGAACCCGCTTTATAACGCTGGATACACCGGCAGCGGGGAAACCATTGTTATTACCGGTCAGAGCGCGATTGAAACCTCAGACATTACCAATTTTCAGAATGCCGCGGGCCTCACCCCAAAAGCGCCCACGGTAACGCTAGTGCCCGACACTGGAACAAGCGCCTTCGAGGATCAGTATGGCGACGAGGATGAATCCGATCTCGACATCGAGTGGTCAGGCGCGATTGCACAAGGCGCGACCATCAACTTCGTCTACGTTGGCAATAATCAGAACTATAGTGTTTTCGACTCGATCCAATACGCGATCGACAATGACCTCGGCTCGATTATCAGTACGAGTTATGGAGCGTGCGAGGCGGACTTTCCCAACTCCAATGTGAGCACGCTGCAAATCTGGTTTGAGCAGGCCAATGCGCAAGGGCAAACCCTCGTGGCTGCAGCCGGAGACTATGGAGCCGCCGACTGCGAAAGCGCCTCCAATCCCGACACAATCGTGAATGGTGATGAGGCCACGCAGGGACTGGCCGTGGACCTGCCCGCGGCGTCACCTCTTGTTACCGGCATCGGAGGCACTGAGTTCTCCGCCGATGCAAGCGCGCCCGGCACCTATTGGAACTCAACAAACAGCGTCGGCGATGCCTCCGCCATTCAATACATTCCTGAAGAAGTCTGGAACGACACATCCACTTCCCTGGGCATCGAGGCCGGGGGCGGCGGGAAGAGCATCATCTTTGGGAAGCCTTCCTGGCAGACCGGAACAGGAGTGCCTAACGATGGCGCGCGCGACGTCCCGGACATATCTCTGAATGCTTCGCCGAATCACGACGGCTATCTCTTTTGCGCCTCGGGTTCCGACGCCGATCCCACCAGTTGTTCCAACGGATTTCTGGACAGTGGTGGCCTGCCCGATGTGGCTGGAGGGACCTCCTTTGGCGCGCCCGCCTTTTCAGGCATCCTGGCCATTCTCACTCAGAAGCTAGGCTCAACCGGGCTGGGCAACGTCAACCCGGAAATATACAACCTCGCATCTTCCGACTACTCCAGCGCCTTTCACGACACCACCTCCGGCAGCAATAAGGTTCCCTGCGAAACAGGATCGACCGACTGCAGCACTTCGCCCATTGGGTACTCTGCGGGTACCGGCTACGATCTGGCCAGCGGCTGGGGATCAATCGACGCCGCCAATTTTGTCGATGACTTTGCCACCACATACTCAACCGCGCCCGTTGCGACGACAACATCTCTGACGGCATCCAACACCGCGCCGGTGGTCGATACCACCCTTACGCTTACTGCAACCGTTACCGGCGACAGCGGCAGCAGCGTCCCCACGGGAACGGTACAGTTTGTAATTGACGGCGCCGATGCCGGCACTCCCGTTACGCTTGCAAACGGCGCTGGGACCTACAGCTATATGCCCACCACCGCGGGATCACACACCATCGTCGCCAATTACACTCCATCGAATACCGCGGTAGATTCGGCTTCTTCCAGCAGGCTCACGATCACCGTTTCCGCCTCTGCCGTCAGCAATAAGTCATTCTCGCTCTCGGCGACAAATGTTACGGTCGCGCAGGGCAGCAACGGAGGCTCGACCGTCACCATCACTCCATCCGGAGGCTTTACAGGTGCGGTTGCTCTCAGCGTTTCTGCGCCCAGTTCGCTGACCGATGCATGCTTTACTTACGCAAATCCAAGCGTGAGCGCAAACGGCACAGTCATGAATGGCTCCGTGACCGTGTATACCTCCCAGAGCGCCTGCGCCTCAACTGGCAGCAAGCGCATCTCGATGGCTATGAACTCCGGCCGCATGGCTGACGGCACACCGGGCGGCATTGCAGGCGAGCGCGTAGTGTCCGGTGTCGCATTGGCATCTCTGTTATTGCTTGGGCTGCCTGGGTTGCGCCGCCGCCGCTGGCCCATCCTCTGCGCCGTCTTTGTTCTTGCATCGGTCACTTTGGGAGTGAGCGGATGCGGCAGCAGCACGGGCAGCTCGAGTTCAACGAGCAGTTCTTCAACCGCCCCGAAGGGAACCTACACGCTGACCCTGACCGGAACCAACAGCACGCTCAATCTCTCTGCTACCACGACCTTTACACTCACCGTGAACTAGGAATGCTTTCGATCGCTGCTGCCTTCGCCGGCGTGAGCGGCGGTGTCTTTTCCTGGAGGTGTTTGAGGTTCACGGCTCCAGATATGCGTCGGCTGAGAGATGCTCAGCCGCGAAGGTCAAAGCTTCGCCGCTGCTGATTTTCCGCTCTTTTTCTGCAACAAAACGTACAAACCCACGTCTATACCACCGCATATCCATTTCAGGCGTCCATGCATTTTCGTGAATCCAGGCCGGATGGTTCAGCTTCATGGAAACTTCCCGGATCGTTTGCGTGCCTGAAAGCAGGAGATTTTCCCGCCGACACTTTTCTTGACACCTCCGATTCCTTGTCGTACAACCAAGCCATTCGAAACTTTCAAAGTTCCCAATGTCTCCTTGCCCTGTTTCGCCTGAAGTGCTTTTCTCGGAGTCGCGCCGATGGTTCTGCCTCTCGTGTTTCCGGTGTTTTAGCGGGCCCGGCCGCTGCGAATGCCCAGCTTCGCTTTACAACGCATCGCAAGAATGCGCTCTGTCCGTGGGCTGCGCGCCCTGGCTTCAGTTTGGATTGCTTCACCACCATGTTTCAGCCGCTTTACCTTCAGGATGGCCATGATTTCCAAAACCTATCGCACAATCGCTTCCGTAATCGTCGCATCCGCGGCCGTTAGCCTGTTCGCGCCGGTATCTCTCTACGCGCAGGTCACCCCGTCGCTGGTCACCACGCGCATCACCCAGCAGATAGATGAGAACTCCCTCGCCACCCTCAAGGGAACCGTTCATCCGCTCGCCAATGCCGCCAACGACCGTGGAGCCGCGCCTGACAGCATGCCGCTCGACCGCATCCAGGTCGTGCTCAAGCGCAGCGCTGCGCAAGAGGCCGCTCTTCAGCAACTTATCCACGACCAGCACACAGCGGGCACGGCGAACTATCACAAGTGGCTGACGCCGGCGCAGTTCGGCCAGCATTTCGGGCCCTCCGACCAGGATGTTGCCACAATCGAAGCGTGGCTCTCTTCCAAGGGTTTTAATGTCGAGAAGCTCGATCCGGGGAGGCAGACGCTCGAAATGTCGGGCAATGTCGCGCAGTTCCGTGCAGCGTTCCACACGCAGATTCACAAATACATGGTCAATGGCGAGACTCACTACGCCAACTCAACCAATCCGGAGATTCCCAGCGCCCTGGCGCCCGTGTTTGGCGGATTCGTCTCATTGAACAACTTCCACGCGAAGCGCATGAGCCAAGTCCTGGGCCAGGCCACCTACAACCCGAAGACCAACCAGGCGAAACCACAATGGACCTGGGGAAACAGCTCCGGGATCAATTTCGTTCTTGCCCCCAGCGATTTTGCGGTTCAATACGATCTGCCCTCCAGCCTGGACGGAACCGGGCAGACCATCGCGATTATTAACGATACCAATATCAATATCGGGCTGGTCAACCAGTTCCGCACGCTGTTTAGTCTGCCGGCGAATCCGCCGCAGGTCATCATCGACGGCAACGATCCCGGGATCGACGGAATCAACAACCCGGACGGCCCGAACTATGACTCCATCGAAGCCTATCTCGATGTCGAATGGGCCGGAGCCGTGGCTCCCAAAGCGACCGTCGATCTCGTCATCGGTGCCGATACCTCTCTCGAAACCGGATTGATTCTTGCGGCCGAGCGTGCCGTTTACAGCAATCTCGCTCCTGTGATGAGTATCAGCTTTGGTTTCGGTTGTGAAGCCAACCTGGGGACTTTCAACCAATACCTGAATGATCTTTGGGAACAGGCCGCGGCGCAGGGCATCACCGTCATGGTTTCAGCGGGAGACAACAGTTCGGCGGGCTGTGACAGCGATTCACAGTACTATGCCGTGGGCGGCGCGGCCGTTAGTGGGCTGGCGTCTACGCCCTACGACGTTGCCGTGGGTGGAACGGATTTCTACTATAGCTCCTACAATCAGGGTTCAGCAGCAATCGACACCCAGCTCGCGACCTATTGGAATACCACCCCCAGCCAGACGCCGACAACCTCGATCCTGAGTGTCATTCCCGAACAGCCGTGGAATGACAGCCAGTATGGCCTTAACCTTGGCAGCGTCTACACGCAAACCGACGGCGAACAAACAAGCATCGCCGGGGGCAGCGGCGGAGCCAGCATTGAGTATGCGAAGCCTGCGTGGCAATCCGGAACAGGTGTTCCCAACGACAGCCACCGCGATCTGCCGGATGTATCGCTGTTTGCCGCTAGTGGCCTGAATTACAGCTTCTATCCTATCTGCTATGCGGATGCCGACTGCCAGCCGGCCTCGGGAAGCAATCTCGTCCAGATCACCGGAGTCGGCGGCACCTCCGCATCCTCGCCGGCCTTCGCCGGGATCATGGCGCTCGTCAACGAGAAATATGGACGCCAGGGCCAGGCCGACTATGTTCTGTATCCGTTGGCTGCGCAATATCCCGCCGCTTTCCATGATGTGACCCACGGCACCAACTCTGTGCCCTGCGCCTACTCGGCAACCACCGCGGATAATACGCCTGACTGTATCGCCGTCTCCGATCCGTTAACCGTCACCGATCCCACCTATGGCACGGCAACGGAAGGCCAGATCGGCACCGGGGCCACCCCTGAATACAACGCAACCGCTGGATATGATCTGGCGAGCGGACTGGGCAGCGTCGACGCCGCTGTTCTCATCAACGATTGGGGCAATGTCAAGTTCACCAGCAGCACCGTTAGTCTTACCTCACCCACTGCGAACGCCACCTTCGCGCATGGCTCGTCCGTCACCTTTAGCGGCACAGTCACCGGAACCGGCAGCGCAACCCCCACCGGAAACGTTGCCATTGAAACTGACAGCACCGAGCCCGTGCAGCAGGGTCAGGGCCTGTCCGCGCTGCTCGGTGGCAGTCAAAGCACCTTTGCTCTCAGCAACGGCGCATTCTCCGGCAGCACCACTTCACTGCCCGGAGGCACTTATGACGTCTGGGCAAACTACGGAGGCGACAGCACCAACGCTTCGGCCGCATCCCCGAAGACGCAGATCACGATCACTCCTGAAGCCAGCACCACTTATTTCGCCATCAATGATGTGGCAACCGGCCGGATCAATGGTGCAGGTCCAGCCATTTCCTCAGGAGCGAGCGAACCCTACGGCACGCAGCTTATTCTATCGGCCGAGCCATTTCCTACAACCTACTACAACCAGTGCATCAACACATCGAGCCCGCCTGCGAGCTGCAGCACGCTTCCCACGCAGCCCACCGGCACGGTGACCTTTGCCGACAACGGAACCACGATCAACACCGCCGTGGTCAATGCGGAGGGCGACGCCGAATTTAACGCGCCGTGGAGCGTTGGTGCCCATTCTGCTACCGCGAGTTATTCAGGAGACAACAGCTACAACAAGTCCAGCGCCTCTGCGATTACCTTCACCATTGTCAAAGACACGCCGCAGATGAATCTGACTACCACCATTCAGACCCAGGGCGCCCTCGTAGGCGGTCAGCAAAATGTTCTTACCGTCCAGGTGCTCAATTCCGCCAATCTGAATAATGAGAGCGCTTTCAGCATCGGGTACTCCGTCCCGGTCGCTGCCCCCACGGGAACTGTGACTATCAGCGGGTTACCTTCCGGCGTTCCCACGAGCGCCACACTGGCTCCCGGAGTCGATTACGACAGCTCCTCCCCGGCGGGAATTGCCACGATCGTCATCCCGGCAGGGACTTGTTCGTCGAGTCTTTGTACTTATAACAACGTCACTTTCAACTACGGGGGTGACTCGAACTATGCTAGCGCGAGCACATCAGGAACCATCGGGATTCAGGGTGTCAGCGGTGTGGCCACGACAACGACGGCAACGATCACCGGAACTATCTCTCCGACAACCAACGTAATTCTTAGCGGCACGGTCACCGGGAAGAGCGGCGACCCAGCGCCCTCGAATGCGGGTGGCGGCGTCCAGATCTACACCTCCGGATACTACACCGTGATTCAGCTCACTCCTGGTACAGGAGATACCTCGACCTTCTCGACCGTGCTGAACAGCCAGGACCTCCTGCAGGGTGCGAACTCCATTACGGTCCAGTACCTCGGCGACAACACGTATGCCCCATCGGCTATTACGCTCACGCCTCCCATCTCGAACCCGCTCTCGGACTTCTCAATGGTGCCCAATACCACCATTGTGCCGGTGGTAGCGGGCAGTTCAGGGACCGATACCATTCAACTTGCCTCGGTCAATGGCTTCACGGGAACTGTAAGCTACACGTGCACATCCGCGACAGGTATAACCTGTACGCTCAACCCAACCTCGAATAATTTCACCAGCGGCGGCAGCACCACGATGACGGCTACGATCAATGCCGGCTCTTCAGTTGCCAATGGAAACTACGACGTATTGATCACCGGGACCGGCCCCAGCGGCCTGTTCGTTCACACGCTGGGTCTCCAGGCCGTCGTATCCAGCAGTTCCTCCGGCAGCCCGACCTTCTCACTCTCCAACAATGGAGCCACCCCGCCCAGCGTTGCGGCAGGAAACTCGATAACTTCAACGATTACTGTCACACCCGCCAATGCTTTCACCGGCACGGTCGTCCTGAGCTGTGTTGTAACGGGCCCGAGCGGGGGTGCCAGCCTACCCACCTGCGCCGGCTTCAGCAGTTCAAGTGTGGATATCACCGGAACCGCGGCCGTGACCTCAACCCTCACCGTAAACACCACCACCAGCACGACCGGAGGAAGTTATACGGCGACGGTGACCGGCATGTCCGGAAGCCTTACTGAAACCACGCCGGTGAACTTTACCGTGACCGCTGCCCCCAGTGCA
>Ga0335072_10002177_pt1 | contig 30852 bp, 25 predicted proteins | sample Lox_Sample_21_FD_206725 | JGI IMG/M metagenome (GOLD analysis project Ga0335072, IMG submission 206725) | Soil microbial communities from Loxahatchee National Wildlife Refuge, Florida, United States - Lox_Sample_2.1 | ecosystem: Environmental > Terrestrial > Soil > Wetlands | place: USA...
ACCGCTGAGCCGGCGCAGTCGGGCCGCCACCGGTCCGGACCGGAAGCGGTGCGGGCGACGCACTGAACGGGCACCTGTCGGGGACCGGGGCCGGCCGGCCCGGCCGACAGAGCATGTAACCGCGGCCGGCGCGGCGGATCGGCCAAGCACAGCCGGCGCGGCAGGTCGGTGCGGGCGGGCGTGCCGGCAAGGCGGTCCCGTCTGGCCCCGGCGTCATTCCGGCCGTGCCGCCGTGTCCTTTTTCGCCCATGCGGCGTGCCAGCCGTCCGACAGCGCGCGCATGTCGGCGGCGAGTTCCGCCACCACGGACTCCCAATCGCCAGGCCGCGGCTGGCGATAGATCCACATCGTCGGGTACCAGGGGCTGGTGCGCAGCCCCGCCAGCCAGCGCCAGCAATGGTCGAAACGGTCGAGCAAACAGACCGGCCGGCCCAGCGCGCCGGCGACTTGGGCCACCGCGGTATCCACCGAGATCACCAGGTCCATGTTGGCGGCCAGCGCCGCGGTATCCGCGAAATCGCGCATTTCCCCCATGTGATCGGCCATCGCGAGACTGCCCGGCGCCGCCGGGCCGCCAACTTGCAGGCTGTAGAACTGCAGACCCGGCACCGAGAAAAGTGGCGCCAGCATCGCGGGCGGGATCGAGCGGCGGCGGTCGATCTCGGCCGCGGCGGGCCAGTCGCTGTGCCGCCCGCCTGACCATACCAGCCCGACCCGCGGTCCGGCGCTCGCCATCGGCGCCAGCCGCGCGGCCCAGGCTGCGGCATCCGTCGAATCGGAGAACAGGTATGGCGTGTCGCCGGGAATGCTGTCGACGGTGGTGCCGAACGCGAGAGGCAGGCTCAGCATGGGACAGTGCAGATCGAATGGCGGCAATGGCTCGCCGGCCGGCACCAGGCGTTCGACCCCGGGCAGGCCGGCGAGAAGACGGATCAGGGGGAACGGTGCCTCAAGCACCACCCGAAAGCCGCGCTGCTGCGCGAGCGGTGCGTAGCGGCAGAATTGCAGCGTGTCGCCGTAGGCTTGCTCGGCGTGGATCAGCAGCGTCCGGCCCATTGCGGGTTCACCCCGCCATTGCGGCTGCGTGAAGTCCCGCTTTGCCCCGGCGTGCGGCGGGATCTGCCAGCGCCATTCATGCTCCTGCCAGCCTGCCGCCATCTCTCCCTGGGTCAGCAGTGACATGGCGAGGTTGTTGTGCGCCTCCGCGAAGTCCGGGCGCAGGCGGATCGCGGCGCGGAAGCAGGCGGCCGCGGCGGAAGGATGCGCGAGGCGCATGAATGTCGCGCCAAGATTGTGATGGGCGATGTCCCGGTCCGGATTCAGCGCCAGGGCGGTGCGGTAATGTGCCACCGCTTCCTCCAGCCGCTCTTGCCGGCGCCGCACCTCGGCCAGGTGGAAGTGCGCGAGCTCCAGCCCCGGCCGGAGCGCGATGGCGCGCTCGAGATGCTCTGCCGCTTCCTCGAGACGGCCCTGACGCAGCAGGGCGCTGCCGAGATTGCCGAGCGCCTCCGGATAATCCGGATGGATCTCGAGTGCCTGGCGGTAGCGTGCCGCCGCCTCGTCCGTGCGGCCTTGCTCGTAGAACAGATTGCCGAGGTTGTTATGCGCCTCGGCGAAGTCCGCCAGCAGGTCGAGGGCGCGACGGTAGTGGGCCTCGGCCGGCACAGCCTGACCGAGCCGGTGCAGTGCATTGCCCAGATTGTTCTGTGTCTCGGCGGCGTCAGGGTCGAGCGACGCCGCGCGTTGCAGGTGGGTCAGTGCCGCCTGCGGCTGGCCCAGCAACAGCAGCATCTTGCCGAGACTGGCCTGGTACGGCGCGGTATCGAGGGCGACGCCGGCGGCCGCATCGATCAGTTCGACGGCCAGGTCGAGCCGCCCGGTCTGGTAGGCGAGGGTCCCCAGCAACAGCAGGCCATCGGGATGGCGCGGATCGAGGGCCAAAATCCGGCGGTAGAGGTTTTCCGCGTCGGCGAACCGGCCCGCCGGATGGTGCCGCAGCGCCGCCGCGAGCAGCAACTGGGCTTCCGCCTGCCTGTCGTCCTCCGGTGCCGGCGGCAGTTGCCGCGTGCGGATCCCGCGACGTGGCCGTTTCACGGCGCTGGCGCCGGTGGGGGCGGGTCAGGCGGCCAGGCAGGCGGCCGGAACGCCAACGCGGCCCGATGCGGCGCCGCTGTCGCGCGATGTGGCACCGTTGCGGGCTGGCGAGGCGAGCGGTTCCCACGTAGCGCCCGAGGGGAAATAAGCGCGTCATCCGCAGCGAGGGCCGTGCGTACAACGTCATGGCGGGCGAAGGCCCGCCATCCACGGCTTCCTTGTCGCACGCTGCAAAGCCGTAGATGGTGCGCCTTCGCGCACCATGACGCGGTAGGGCCCGTGCGCCGCCCGGCATGGCAAGCGGGAAAAGCCGGCACGCGCGTCATCCAGCCTCCTGCGCCAGGCTGAACTTGCCCGCGGCCACCGACCGCCACGCATCCGCCAGTTCGTGCAGCGCGGCGGCGACCTCGGCCAGCACCGGATCCCATGCGCCCGGAGCCGGCTGGCGGAAGATTCTCAAGTCCGGATACCAGGGGCTGTCATGCCGTCCGTGCAGCCAGCGCCAGCAGTGACCGAACCGGTCCAGCAGCCAGACCGGCCGCCCCAGGGCACCGGCCAGGTGAGCCACCGCCGAATCGACCGAGATCACCAGGTCCATGTTGGCCACCAGGGCCGCCGTGTCGGCGAAATCATGCATCTCGTGCATGTGGTCGTGTAGTGCCAGCGTGGCCGGCGCGCGCGGCCCATCCTTCTGCAGGCTGAAAAATTGCAGCCCGGGCACCGCAAGCAGCGGCGCCATTTGCGCGGGCGCCAGCGACCGCTGCCGGTCGACGGCCGCCGTGATCGCGAGCGTGTCGTTCCGGTGGCCGGCCCACACCAGGCCGACGCGCAGCCCCGCGGCGTCCGCCGGGGCGAGCCGCGCGCGCCAGGAAGCGGCCTCGGCCGTGTCGGCGTGCAGGTAGGGAATGGCAGCAGGGATTGTCTCGACCGTCGTGCCAAGCGCCAGTGGCAGGCTGAGCATGGGACAGTGCAGGTCGAAGGGCGGTAGCGGGTCGCCCTGGGCCACCAGGGCGTCGGCCCCTGCCAGGCCGCCAAGCAACCGGATCAGCGCACGCGGCGCGGCGATCACCACGCGCAGCCCTCGGTCGCGGGCCAGCGGCGCGAAACGGCAGAACTGCAGCGTGTCGCCGAACCCTTGCTCGGCGTGGATCAGCAGCGTGCGGCCGTGCCCCGGCTCGCCCATCCATTGCGGCTGGGAAAATCCGGGATGCCGGTTGATGTTGGGCTCCGCCTGCCAGCGCCATTCGTATTCCGGCCAGCCGGCCGCCATGTCGCCCACGCTCAACAGGGCCATTGCCAGGTTGTTATGCGCCTCGGCGTGATCCGGCCGCAGCGCGATCGCGGTGCGGAATGCGGCGATCGCCGCGCCGGGCTGCTGGAGGCGCGCGTACGCCACGCCGAGATTGCTCTGTGCCTCCGGATAGATCGGCCGCAGGCGCAGCGCCGTCGCGAAGCAGGCAATCGACTCGGCCGCGCGGTCCTGCAACAGGAGAATCGCACCCATGTTGTTGTGGGTATCGGCGCGGTTCGGGTTCAGGCCGACCGCACGCCGGTAGCACGCCATGGCCGCGACCTGATCCTGCTGCTCGCGCAGCAAGGTGCCGAGGTTGAACAATGCCTCCTCGTGATCGGGATCGCTGTCCAGGGCGCGGCGGAAGCGCGCCGCCGCGGCATCCGCCTGGCCCAGACGGTGGAGCATTGCCCCGAGGTTATTGTTCGCGCCCGGATCCTCCGGTGCCAGGGCGAGCGCGGCATGGTAATGGTCCGCCGCTTCGTCGAAACGGTCTTGCTCGGCGAGGGAATCGCCGAGGCCGAGCAATCCGCGGAGATCGCCGGGGTCGAGCCGCAGCGCGTCGCGATAGCAGTCCGCCGCCTCGCGGGGGCAGCCGAGGCGGCGCAGCGTGCGGCCCAGCGAGAGATGGGCGTCGGCGAGTAGCGGGTCCAAAGCGATGGCCCGCCGCTGACACGCGGCGGCCTCTTCCAGGCGCCCCAGGGGGACCAGGGCATTGCCCAGGTTGCTGTGGTAAACCGCGGTGTCCGGCGCCAGCGCCAGTGCCTGGCCGATCAGGTCCACGGCAAGGCCGGAGCGCCCGGTCTGCGAGGCGATCACCCCGAGCAGGTGCAGGCTGTCGCTGTGGCGAGGTTCGGCGGTAAGAACCTGGCGATAGAGGCGCTCCGCCTGCCGCAGGTCGCCGGCCTTGTGCTGCGCCAGGGCGGCCGCGAAGGCCTGCCGCGGCGGGACCGGCGCTTCTTCCGCCGCCGCCGGTCGATCTGCGTGCTGGCCGATGTCGTTCACGCGCGGTGCCGTCCTGCCCGGGAAGCCCCCTTCAGGTTAGCGCGGCGAAGCGCACGTAATAAAGCGCCCGCGAGATACTTTAGCACTTGCTTTCCTTTCGCCGCCTTTATACTAAAGTGCATGCTTAATCAATCGTCCCTGGACCTGGCCTTTCAGGCGCTGGCCGACCCGTCCCGGCGGGCGATGATCGCGCGGCTGTCGCTCGGACCCGCGTCGGTCAGCGACCTGGCGCGGCCGTTCGCGATGTCGCTGCCGGCGGTGATGCAGCATCTCGCGGTACTGGAAGGTGCCGGGCTGGTGCGGTCGCAGAAGGTGGGGCGCGTGCGCACCTGCCGGATCGATCCGCAGGTGCTGGGGCAGGCCGAGGCATGGCTGGGCGCGCAGCGCCAGGAGTGGGAACGCCGGCTCGACCGGCTGGGCGCGTATCTCGAAGAAATATCGGCGAAAGGAGACAGGAATGGCTGATCCGCATGATCGGGACGGCGTCGCGGGGCGGCCGCCGCTGGTGATCGCCCGCACGTTTGCCGCGCCCCGCGAGCTGGTGTTCCAGGCCTGGAGCACGGCGGAGCATATCAGGCACTGGTTTAGCCCGGAGACCTACACGGTGCCGCAGGCGGAAATCGATTGCCGCCCCGGCGGCGTGTTCGCGGTGTGCATGCGCGCGCCGGACGGCACCGAGACCTGGTGCCGCGGTACGTTCACCGAGGTGGTGCCGCCGGACCTGCTCGGGTTTTCCGTCGGCATTCCCAATCCCGAGGCACCGGGCTTCGTCGCCCATACCACGGTAACGTTCGAGGACACGGGCGCCGGCACCCGCATGACCGTCACCCAGCGCTATGAGATCCACGACGAGGCATTCCGCCATGCCGTCGAGGGCGCGCCGGAAGGCTGGCGCACGACGCTCGACAAGCTGGAGGCGGAACTGGCGCGCATGGCGTCCGCGGCCGAGCGTTCGGCGGTGCATGGCAGCTTCACGGTGGAGCGGCTGTATCGCGCCGCGCCGTCCCTGGTGTTCCACGCGCTGACGGACCTGGCGGCGAAGGCGCGGTGGTTCTCCGGCGACGAGACGTTCCAGGTGATCGAGCGCACGATGGACGTGCGGCCCGGCGGGCGGGAACGGCTGAAGGGGCGCTGGGGCAGCGGCCTGGTGACCACGTTCGATGCGGTTTACTTCGATGTCATCGCCGATCGGCGGCTGGTCTATGCCTATGAGATGCACCTCGATGCGCGGAAGATCTCGGTGTCGCTGGCGACGATGCAGCTTCGGCCCGAGGGCACGGGCACCCGCCTGATCGTGACCGAGCAGGGCACGTTCATCGACGGCTACGACGATGCCGGCGGGCGGGAGAAAGGTACCGGGTTCCTGTTGGATCGGTTGGGGAGGTCATTGTCGACATAACCTCTCCCGCGTTGCGCGCGGGCGAGGTGTTAGGCAGCGTCGGCAAACAAGTGCGTCAGCACGCCGACATAGCTGCCTATCAAAACAAAGGCGTAGGGCTTGTTCGACCGTGCAACCGATTCGATGGTTTTCGAACAAGCCCCTAGGGTCGCCTGGCCTCGAACCGATACGGGGTGACGCCGGCCGAGTTGGGGTCAAGCGCCAGGCGGTGTTCCAGCGGCGGAAAGGCGCGGCTGCGGCAGTCGGGGCGGTCGCACAGCCGGCACGACAGGCCGATGCCGACCCGTGCGCGCTGGACGTCGATGGCGTCGGCGTAGGCCACCTCCTCGGCATGGGCGACGCCGCAGCCCATCGCCACCACGTGCACCGGCCGAGGATCGCCCCAGCCGCGCGCCGGCCGCGTGACGGTGCGGGCGAAGCACAGATACGCCGCGCCGTCCGGCAGTTCCGCCACCTGCACCTGCACTTCGCCGGGACGCGCGAAGGCGGTGTGCACCACCCAGCGCGGGCATGATCCGCCATAGCGCGCGAAGGGGAAGCCGGCCGCCGAAAACCGCTTCGACACGTTGCCCGCCGGGTCCACCCGCACGAAGAACCACGGCACGCCGCGGGCACCGTCACGTTGCAGGGTGGACAGCCGGTGGCAGGCTTGCTCGAACGACACGCCGAACCGCGCCGCCAGTGCCTCCATGTCGTGGCGCAACGCGCGGGCGGCGTCGCGAAACGCCGCATAGGGCATCAACAGCGCCCCGGCCACGTAGTTGAGCAATCCGATGCGGACCAGCATGCCGGCCTCGGCCGATGACGGCGCCGCCTCGGCCAGCACCGTGTCCACCGCCTCGCGTGTTTCCAGCAAGGCGAGCTGGAAGGCCATGTGGAAGCCGCGGCTTTCGCGCGGCAGCGTCTCCGACAGCGCCAGGCTGCGTGCCGTGGGGTCATAGCGGCGCAGCGACCCTTCCAGCGGCTGCACCGTCACGGTCAGTCCATGCGCGCGGCGCAGGCGTTCGGCGATCGCATGGTTCATCTCGGCCGGGGCGGCGCGCAGATCTGCCCCGATCGCCTCGGCCGCGGCTTCCAACAGGGGAAAATGATTGCCGCGGTCGTCGAAGAAATCGCGCGCCTCCTCGTTCGGCAGCAACACCCGGCGGCCGGACGGCAGCGCGATCCCGCCGGCGTCCTCGCGCGCCACCCGCCAGGCGCGGTACAGCGCCAGGATCGCGCGCGCGGCGTTGGGCGCGGCGGCGGCGAGTTCGGCGACCTCGGCCTCCGGCACGCCGTCCGCGGACAGCAGGGGATCGGCGAAGGCCTCGCGCAGGCCGATTTCCAGGCGGCGCTCTTCCCGGCCGGACAGTGTGGCGAGGTCCACCCGCAGCGTCTCCCCCAGCTTGATCAGCAAGGAGGCGGTGACCGCACGCTGGTCATGCTCGATCAGGTTCAGATAGCTGGGCGAAACGCCGAGGCGGGCCGCGAGCGCCTGCTGCGTCAAGGCTTGCTCGGTGCGCAGGCGGCGGACCGTGCGGCCGATCAGGGCACGCGCCATTTTTACATCCTTTACAAATCTGGCGGCGATGCTGTCAAAGCCGACACGCCATTCAACGGCGGTTCGCCAGAATAGGGCTGGTCTTCGCGGGTGCAATGTCAATTATTCACGCACCTCGAACCCAGCCCAGGAGTGCCCCGATGCGTCCGCAGCCCACCCCGACACGTGCCCCCGACGGTTCCACCGGCTGGTCCCCCAGCCCCTCCGGCGATCCCGGCCGCTTCGCCGGCATCATCCGCGACTACGCGCCGGAGGATGTCGCGCGGCTGTCCGGCAGCTTTCACATCCGCCACACGCTGGCGGAAATGGGCGCCGCGCGGCTGTGGAACCTGTTGAAGTCGCGGCCCTATTTGCCCACGCTGGGCGCGCTGACCGGCAACCAGGCGGTGCAGCAGGTGAAGGCAGGCCTGGAGGCGATCTACCTCTCCGGCTGGCAGGTGGCCGCCGACGCCAACACGGCCGGTGAGATGTATCCCGACCAGTCGCTGTATCCGGTCGACTCGGTGCCCAACGTCGTGCGGCGGATCAACGCCGCGCTGCGGCGCGCGGACCAGATCGCCCATTCCGAGGGCGGCGACGCGACCCACTGGATGGCACCGATCATCGCCGACGCGGAAGCCGGCTTCGGCGGCGCGCTGAACGCGTTCGAGCTGATGAAGGCGATGATCGCGGCCGGCGCCGCGGGCGTGCATTTCGAGGACCAGCTCGCGTCCGAGAAGAAGTGCGGCCATCTCGGCGGCAAGGTGCTGGTGCCGATGGCGCAGCACATCCGCACGCTGAATGCCGCGCGGCTGGCTGCCGATACCGAGGGCGTAGCGACGGTGCTGCTGTGCCGCACCGATGCGCAGTCGGCGCAGTTGCTGACCAGCGACGTGGACGAGCGCGACCGGCCGTTCATCTCCGGCGACCGCACGCCCGAGGGCTTCTTCCGCATCAAGCCCGGCGTCGGGGTGGAATACGCCATCGCCCGCGGCCTGGCCTTCGCGCCGTATTCCGACCTGCTGTGGTGGGAGACCAGCGATCCCAACCTGGCGGACGCCGAGCGCTTTGCCGATGCGATCCACCGGCAGTTCCCCGGCAAGATGCTGGCGTACAATTGCTCGCCCAGCTTCAACTGGCAGAAGAAGCTGCCGCCGGAGAGGATCGCCAGCTTCCAGGCGGATATCGGCCGCATGGGCTACAAGTTCCAGTTCGTCACGCTGGCCGGCTTCCACAGCCTGAACCTGGCGATGTTCAACCTGGCACGCGGCTACGCGGACCGCGGGATGGCAGCGTATTCCGAATTGCAGCAGGCGGAGTTCGCGGCCGAGGACCAGGGCTACACCGCGACCCGGCACCAGCGTGAAGTGGGCGTCGGCTATTTCGACATGGTGGCGACGACGGCAGGCGGCGGCCAGTCCTCCACCACGGCGCTATCGGGCAGCACGGAGACGGCGCAATTCCACGACTCGCCAACGCCGCAGCACGGCGAGCATGATCGCCGGGTCCATGCCCACGCCGAGCCAGTGACCGCGAAGTAGCCGCGTGCCCTCCAACCTCTCCCGCTTCGCGGGAGAGGTCGAGACGCCGAAGGCGGCGAGGGTGAGGCCTGCCCCGGCGCAGGCCGGGGGTGATCGGGTCGGCACAATGCTTTTTTCTGTCCATACCCGTTACCCGTCACCCGTTACCCTCCATCCCGCACCCTCCACCCCCGACCCTCCACCCTCCTCCCGTCCCCCTTTCCGCGTCACCCTTCCCCCGCCCTCACCGCCTCTACCAACACCTTCCCTGAACACCACGCCACCACGACGCGCCCATTGCGCCACGGTGCGGCGCGCGCGAATTCCCCCTCTTCCGCGCACTTGAAAAGTCAGGTATAATCCATCAGTATCCACGGCGTTGTCCGTGATCTGATAGAGTATACATGATAACTGCGGGACAGATGCGCGCCGCCAGGGGATTGCTCGGGATCGACCAGCGCCGCCTGGCCGAGCTCTCCGGCCTCTCATTGCCCACCATCCAGCGGATGGAAGCGAGCGATGGCGTGGTGCGCGGCAACGTCGATTCCCTGATGAAGCTCATCGGCGCGCTGGAGCAGGCCGGGATCCAACTGATCGGCGAGGGGGCAGCCAGCGCCGGCGGCGGCCGGGGCGTGCGCCTGGTCCGGCCCGCCGGTCCGCCCGCCGCGCTTCCTGCCCAACCAGGCGGCACAGGCGAATGATCGGCGTCGTGCTGGCCTGCATCGTGGCCTGGCTCGCGCTGGCATTGCTCGGTGCGGTGGCGGCACGCCGCCACGCCGGCTCCACCATCGTCTATGGTGGCTGCCTGCTGGTCGCCCTGCTGCTGCTGGCCGCCGGCGCCGCTGCCATCCCGGCCGCGACATCGCGCCAAACCCTGCCGGTTGGCCTGCCCTGGATTGGCGGCCATGTCCGGCTCGACGCGCTCTCCGGCTTTTTCCTGGCCGTCACCGGCCTCGGCAGTGCCGCGAGCAGTTTGTTCGCACTCGGCTATGGGCGCCACGAACCCCAGCCGCAGCGCGTGCTGCCGTTCTTTCCCTTGTTCCTGGCCGGCCTCGCTTTGGTCGTCATCGCCGACGACGCCTTCATCTTCCTGTTCGCCTGGGAGCTGATGTCGATCGCCTCGTGGGCCCTGGTGCTCGCGCATCACCGCGAGTCCGGCAATGCACGGGCCGCCCTGATCTACCTGCTGATGGCAGGCTTTTCCGGGTTCGCCCTGCTGCTCGCCTTCGGCCTGCTCGCCGGCAGCGCCGGCAGCTATGCGTTCGACGCCATGCGCGCCATGCATCCCGCACCCGGGGTGGCGGCGCTGGTGCTGATCCTGGCGCTGATCGGCGCCGGATCGAAGGCCGGCATCGTGCCGCTGCATGTATGGCTGCCGCTCGCGCACCCCGCCGCGCCCAGCCATGTCTCCGCGCTGATGAGCGGCGTCATGACCAAGGTCGCCGTCTACGGCTTCATCCGCATCGCGTTCGACCTGCTGGGCATGCCCGGCTGGCGGGCCGGGCTGCTGGTGCTGGCGCTCGGCGGCATCACCGCCGTGTTGGGCGTGCTCTACGCGCTGATGCAGCATGACCTGAAGCGCTTGCTCGCCTATCACACGGTGGAGAACATCGGCATCATCTTCATCGGCCTTGGACTGGCGCTGGCGTTCTCCGCCAACGGCCTGCCCGCCGCCGCCGCCCTGGCGCTGACCGCAGCCCTGTTCCACGTCTTCAACCACGCGGTGTTCAAGAGCCTGCTGTTCTTTGGCTCCGGCGCGGTGCTGACGGCGACCGGCGAGCGCGACATGGAGCACCTCGGCGGCCTGATCCACCGCATGCCGCAGACGGCATTCTGCTTTCTGGCCGGCTGCGCCGCGATCTCCGCATTGCCGCCGTTGAACGGCTTCGTCTCCGAGTGGCTGACCTTCCAGGCCATCCTGCTGCACCCCAACCTGCCGCAATGGGGCTTGAAGATCGCAATCCCCGCCGCCGGCGCACTGCTTGCCTTGTCGGCCGCCTTGGCCGCGGCGTGTTTCGTCAAGGCGTTCGGGATCAGCTTCCTCGGCCGTGCGCGCAGCACGGTGGCGGCGCAGGCGCGTGAGGTGGACCGCTTCTCGCTGGCGGCGATGTTCGTGCTGGCGGCGATCTGCCTGTTGGCGGGCATCTTCCCCGGCGCGGTGATCGATGCGCTGGCACCCGTGGCGCAGGCGCTGACCGGCGCGCATATGCCGAGCCAGATCGGCCTCGACTGGCTGACCATCGTGCCGGTGGCGCAAAGCCGCAGCTCGTACAACGGGCTGCTGGTGTTCGTGTTCATTGCCGCGTCGGCGTCGCTGGCGGCCGCGGCGGTGCATCGCTTTGCCTCGCACGCGGTGCGCCGCGCGCCGGCCTGGGACTGCGGCTTCCCCGATGCCAGTCCGGCCACGCAATACACCGCCGGCAGCTTCGCCCAGCCGATCCGCCGCGTGTTCGGCACCGTGGTGTTCCGCACGCATGAGACGGTGACAATGCCGCCGCCCGGCGACACCGGGCCGGCACGCATCGAGAAGGTGATCCGCGACCCGGTCTGGGACACGCTCTACGCGCCGATCGCCCTTGGCGTGGCGCGTGCCGCGGACGTGCTGAACCATCTGCAGTTCCTGACGATCCGCCGCTACCTGGGCTTCGTCTTCGCCGCTCTGGTGCTGCTGCTGCTGGCGTTGGCGCTATGGCAGTGAGAGGCACGAAAACCTCTCCCGGGCTGCGCTATTCCCGCAGCCTGGGAGAGGTCAAGACGCGAAGCGTCGAGGGTGAGGGTGATCGGGTCGGTAGAGAGCATTCTCCGTACCGGCCCGATCGCCCTCTCCTTCGGTGCTTCGCACCTCGACCTCTCCGGCTGCGCGGGCGAGGTTTGCAGCAGGGGCGAGGTTTACTGAGTGGGCGAGGTTGGTCGTGATCCTTGTCCAGTTTCTTCAGATGGCTCTGGTCCTGCTGCTGGCCCCTTTGCTCACCGGCCTGGTGCGCAAGGTGAAAGCCCGCCTGCAACGCCGCCGCGGTCCCGCCCTCATCCAGCCCTATCGCGACCTGCGCCGCCTGCTCGGCAAGGAAGTCGTGCTCGCCGACAACGCCTCCTGGTTGTTTCGTGCCGCGCCCTACGTGATCTTCGCCGTCACCTGGGTCGCCGCGTCGCTGGTGCCGACCTTCCATACCGGCCTGATCTTCTCCTGGACCGGCGACCTGATCGCCATCACCGCCTTGCTCGGCAGCGCCCGCTTCATGCAGGCACTGGCCGGCATGGACATCGGCACCAGCTTCGGCGGCATCGGCGCCTCACGCGAGGTGATGATCGCCTCGCTCGCCGAACCGGCCATGCTGATGATCGCGCTGTCGGTCGCCATCATCGCCGGCTCGACGCAGCTTTCCACCATCGCCGCGACCATGGCCTCTTCCGCGGTCGGCCTGCGCGTGTCGCTGGCGCTCGCGCTGGTCGCGTTCGTCATCGTCGCGCTGGCGGAAAACGCCCGCATCCCGGTCGACAATCCCGCCACGCACCTGGAACTGACCATGGTGCACGAGGCGATGGTGCTGGAATATTCCGGCCGCCATCTGGCGATGATCGAGCTGGCGTCCTCGCTGAAGCTGCTGCTCTACGTCTCCGCCATCGCCTGCATCTTCGTGCCAGCCGGCCTGGGGCATGGCTACGCGATCGGCTTGGCTGCCTGGCTGGCAAAGCTCGCCGCCGCCGGCGTGCTGCTTGGCATCTTCGAAATGTCCATCGCCAAGATGCGGGTGTTCCGCGTGCCGAACTTCCTCGGTGCCGCGCTGATGCTGGGCTTGCTCGGCGTGCTGCTGTTGTTCGTCTCCCAGGGCATGTGACAGAGGCCGTGACAGGGACCGTGATGCCGCATTTTGCCTTCGACGTTGCCCATATGCTGGCCGGCCTGCTGGTGCTGGTCAGCTTCATGATGCTCTACCAGGACCGGCTGTACGCGCTGCTGCGCGTGCTGGCGCTGCACGCCTTCGTGCTGGCCTGTGCCGTCGCCTGGCAGGCGCATATTCAGAACGACCCCGAACTTTTCATCACTGCGGCGATCGCGCTCGGCTTCAAGGCGGCGCTGATCCCCTGGGCGTTGCACCGCATCGTCACCCGCCTCGGCATCCATCGCGAAATCGAAACCGTGGTCGGCATCGGTCTCACCATGCTCGCCGGCATCGGCCTGGTGGCGCTGTCGCTGGACGTGATGCTGCCGGTCACCGCTCACGCGGATCCGGTGACGCGCGAGGACATCGCGCTCGCCTTGTCGGTGGTGCTGATCGGCCTGCTGATCATGGTGACGCGCCGCAATGCCGTCAGCCAGGTGGTTGGGTTCCTGTCGCTGGAGAACGGGGTCGATCTCGCCGCCGCCGGCGCGCAGGGCATGCCGCTGGTGGTCGAGCTCAGCGTCGCCTTCTCCGTGCTGATCGCATTCATCGTGATCGGCCTGTTCTTGTTCCGTATCCGTGAACGTTTCGACACCGTGGACTTGCAGGCACTGGACCGCTTCCGGGGAGAACGGCGATGAGCGCAGCGAAAACCTCTCCCGCGCGCAGCGCGGACGAGGCGATCTGACATGCTCGTCCTGCTCATCCCGCTGATCGCCGCGGCCTTGCTCGCAGCAATCCCCAACTATCGCATTTCCGCGCGGCTCAACGTCCTCGCCAGTCTGCTCTCCCTGCTCGCCGCGATCGGCCTGCTGCTGCATCGCCCCGCGCCCAACCAGTACCTCCTGGTCGACGACCTCAACAGCGTCTTCATCCTGCTCAACACCCTCGTCGGCTTCACCACCAGCGTGTTCAGCGCCAGCTACATCGCGCACGAGCAGGAAACCGGCCGGCTTACGCCGCGGTATCTGCGGTATTACCACGCCATGTTCCAGCTCATGCTGCTGGGCATGAATCTCGCTTTGCTGGCCAACAACATCGGCCTGATGTGGGTCGCGGTGGAGCTGGCCACACTCACCACCGTCGTCATGGTCGGCATCTACCGCACCCACGAGGCAATCGAGGCCGCCTGGAAATACTTCATCCTCGGCAGCGTCGGCATCGCACTCGCCTTGTTCGGTACCATCCTGGTCTATCTCGCCGCCCGCGCCAGCGCCGGCGAGGGCATGGACGCCATGGTCTGGACCAGCCTGCTGGCGCACGCACACAGCTTCGATCCCGCGCTGCTCAACATCGCCTTCGTCTTCCTGCTGCTCGGCTATGGTACCAAGGTCGGCCTGGCACCGATGCACGCCTGGCTGCCGGACGCCCATGCCGAGGGACCGACGCCGATCTCCGCCGTGTTGTCCGGCCTGCTGCTGAACGTCGCGCTCTACGCGCTGCTGCGGTTCAAAATGCTGCTCGCCGCCAATCACGGCTCCATCGCGCCCGGCCCGCTGATGATCGCGCTCGGCCTGCTGTCGCTGATCTTCGCCGGCTTCATGCTGTACCGCCGCCGCGACATCAAGCGCATGTTCGCCTACTCGTCGATCGAGCACATGGGCATCATCGTGTTCGCCTTCGGCATGGCGGGACCGCTGGGCAATTTCGCCGGCCTGCTGCAAATGACCATGCACAGCCTGACCAAGTCGGCGATCTTCTTCTCGGTCGGCCACGTGGCGCAGGTGAAGGGCACCCAGCGCATCGCCGAGATGGGCGGCCTGACCGAGACCCATCCCGTGCTCGGCTGGACGCTCGTCGCCGGCGTGCTGGCCATCGCCGGACTGCCGCCGTTCGGCGTGTTCACCAGCGAGTTCCTTGTCGTCAGCTCCACCTTTGCCCAGCAGCCCCTGCTCGCCGTGATGCTGGTGTGCGGCCTGCTGATCTCGTTCGGCGCCCTGCTGTGGCGCGTCACCGCCGTGGCGTTCGGTGAACCGCGCGGCCCGACGGGCCCGGTGCAGGCATCCTACGTGCCGATCTTCGCGCATCTCGGCCTGGTACTGGTCGCCGGCATCTGGCTGCCCGGCCCGCTGGTCGCCTGGTTCCAGCATGTCGCAACGATGCTGGGCTGACCGATGACTCTGGAAGCGATCCTTGCCGCCTGTCCACGCATCGCAACGCATCAGCCGTGGCCGTGCGTCGTGGTCGATGTCGAGGCCTGGCAACAGGCAGCCGGCCTGCTTGCCGCGGGCGATCTGACGCTGCTGAGCCTGTGGGGCGAGACCGGCCGTATCCGCATGGCGCTGCTGCGCACGCGGGGCCAGGATGATGCCGCGCTCTCCGACACGGCACCCGCCGCACTCATGCCGGCGGTCGTGCTGCTGAGCCTGGATTGTGCCGATAACCGCTATCCGTCCGTCGGCCGCGTTCACCCCCCTGCGATTCGCCTGGAACGCGCCGCGCACGACCTGTTTGGTCTCGAGGCAATCGCCACGCCCGACGAGCGTCCCTGGCTCGATCACGGGCGCTGGGGCAACGACGCCCCGCCCGCCTACGCGTTCCTGCCGGTCGCGGGGGAAAACCTGCACCAGATTCCGGTCGGCCCGGTGCACGCCGGCATCATCGAGCCAGGCCATTTCCGCTTCACCGCCGACGGCGAAACCGTCGTTCGGCTGGAGCAACGCCTGGGGTATGTGCACAAGGGGATTGACCAGTTGCTCAGCGGTGCCGCGGTGCCTCGCGCACTGCGCATCGCCGGCCGCACCTCCGGCGATTCCACGGTCGCCTACGCGTTTGCCTTCTGCCGCGCGGTGGAGGCCGCGCTCGATATCGAGGTACCGCCACGCGCCGTGGCATTGCGCGGCGTGATGGCGGAGCTGGAACGCATCGCCAATCACCTCGGCGATTTCGGCGCGGTGTGCAACGACGCCGCGTTCAGCATCATGCTGGCGCATTGTGCGGTGCTGCGCGAGCAAGTGCTGCGCTGTGCCGCTAGCTGTTTCGGCCACCGGCTGATGATGGACCGCATCGTGCCGGGCGGCGTCGCCGCGGACCTGGACGCCGGCGGCACCGCCGCGATCCGCGCGTTGGTCGACACGCTGCGCTCGCGCCTGCCTCCGCTGGTGACGCTGTACGACGAAACCGCATCGCTGCAGGATCGTACCGCCGGCACCGGCATCGTGCGCCCGGAACTGGTGCGTCGTTTCGGCGCCGGCGGCCACGTGGGCCGCGCTTCCGGCCGCGATTTCGACACGCGCCGCGACCTCGCCTACCCGCCGTACGACGCGCTGCGCTTCACCGTGCCGGTGCGGCAGGACGGCGACGTGAATGCCCGCGTCTGGATCCGCATCCGTGAGATCGAGCAAAGCCTGTCGATGATGGACCAATTGCTGCAGGCGTTGCCGCCGGGACCGGTACGCGCGTCGGTGGAGGACACGCCCGCAGGCCCGTTCGAAGGCATGGCCCTGGTCGAGGCATTCCGCGGCGACGTGCTGGTTTGGTTGCGGGTCAACACCGGCCGCGTCGAGCGCTGCCATCTGCGCGACGCATCCTGGTTCCAATGGCCCCTGCTCGAAGCCGCAATCGAGGGCAACATCGTCGCCGACTTCCCGCTGTGCAACAAAAGCTTCAACTGTTCCTATTCCGGCCACGATCTGTGAGCGCCGCCACGCCATGTTGAAAACCCTGTTGCAAGGCCTGCGGACTCCGCTGACCGAGGCGAGGCCGCCGGTGGACCCCGAGCTTGTCGCGCTGGCGGCCACGCTGGACCAGGCGGCACGGCGTAGGTTGGGCCGCAGCCTGGCGATCCGCCAAGTGGATGCCGGCTCCTGCAACGGCTGCGAGCTGGAAATCCATGCGCTGAACAACGCGTTCTATGACCTGGAGCGCTACGGCCTGCACTTCGTCGCCTCGCCGCGGCATGCCGACGTGCTGTTGGTCACCGGCCCGGTAACGAAGAACATGCGCGAGGCGCTGGAACGCACCTGGCGCGCCACGCCGGATCCGAAATGGGTGGTGGCGGTGGGCGACTGCGCTGCCGACGGGCACGTGTTCGCGGAGAGCTACGCCGTGGTGGGCGGCGTTTCCGCGGTGGTGCCTGTGGACCTGGTGATCCGCGGCTGTCCGCCGACTCCCACCCAGCTACTGCAAGGCCTGCTGACGCTGATGGCATAAAAGGCGGAACCCGATCGTGTTCATCCGATCATGTCATTGAGAGGAGCATAGCGACGAAGCAACCTCGATCACCTCGTCGCACCATGACCGGGATTGCTTCGTCACTTCGTTCCTCGCAATGACGGGGAGTTCGCCAATGACGGGGAGTTCGCTAATGACGGGGAGCGCGCCTATGATGGGGCGCTCGCCAGCCCACCAACCGCCGCGTCCACCGCCGCGCCCAGCCGATCCACGATCGTGTCGATATCCGCCCCTGTGGCAATATATGGCGGCGCGATGACCACGTGATCGCCGCGCTTGCCGTCGATGGTGCCGCCCATCGGATAGATCGCCACGCCGCGTGCCAGCGCCTCGCGCTTCACTCGTTCGTTCAGCTTCAACGCCGGGTCGAATTCCTGCCTGGTGGCCCGGTCGGTGACGAACTCCAGCGCCCAGAACAAGCCACGCCCACGGATGTCGCCGACATGGCGGTGGTTGCCGAACCGCTCGATCAAGCCGCTCTCCAGCCGTGCCCCCATGGCACGAACGTTCGCCAGCAAATTGTCGTCGCGGATAATGCGTTGCACTTCCAAAGCGGCGGCACAGGCGACCGGATGCGCCTGATAGGTATGGCCGTGCATGAAGCCGCCGGAACCGGCGTTGATCGCTTCCACGATCCTGCGGCCGATCAGGACGCCACCGATCGGCTGGTAGCCGCCGCCCAATCCCTTCGCCACCACCTGCAAGTCCGGCGCGATTTTCTCCACCTCCCAGGCGTGCATGGTGCCGGTGCGGCCCATGCCGCACATCACCTCGTCGAGGATCAGCAGCGCGCCATAATGGTCGCAGATCGCGCGCACGCGCTGGAAATAGTTGGGCAGCGCGGTGACGCAGCCGGTGGTGGCGCCGACCACGGTCTCCGCCAGCACCGCGGCGACCGTATCGGGCCCGAGGCGCTGGAACTCCGCTTCCAGCTCATCCGCCAGGCGATCGACGTATTGCGCATCGGTCTCGCCGTCGTGTTTGAAGCGATAGGCGAAGCAGGGGGACACCAGGCTGAACGCGGGCGACAGGATCGGTTCATACAGCGCACGCCGCATCATGTTGCCGCCGGCCGCCAGCGCACCCAGCGTGTTGCCGTGATAGCCCTGGCGGCGGGCGATGAAATGCACGCGCTGCGGCTGGCCGATCTCGACGAAATACTGCCGTGCCAGCTTAAGCGACGCCTCGGTGCCTTCCGACCCGGAAGAGCAGAAATAGGCGTGCGAGAGGCCGCCGGGATCGCCGTCGAGCACGATATGCGCGAGGTCCTCGGCCGGCTGGCTGCTGAACGTGCCGGTATGGGCGTAGGCCATGGTGGCGGCCTGGCGCCCGATCGCCTCGGCAATGCGGCGGTTGCCGTGGCCGAGGCATGCGACCGCGGCACCGCCCGACGCATCGATAATGCTCCGGCCGTCTTCCGTATGCAGGTAGATGCCCTCGCCGCGCGTGGCGACAGGGGGCTGGCCGCCGGAGCGGTGCAAGACGCGAGAATCACTCATGGCGCGGATGGAGCAATGCCCGGCGGCGGTTGGTCAATAGCCCAGGGACAGCCAAGGGACAGCCACGAGACAGCCGTTGCATGCTCTATTGCAACCCGCGTCGATGCCGTGCCGGTGGTTCCGGCACCACCCGGTGCTGCCCTGACGCGTGCTTTCCGTCGCGATCGCTGACCCGCCCGTTGATATCGCATTTGCGAATTCGCTATCGTGGCCGGCGGCACGTTCGCGGCAGGGCGGCGCGGCATCGCTTCGCCAGGCCACCGTGGCAGAGCGATGAACATCATGTCGGGAATGACGCCAATGGCATTCCGGCCCGCGTGCATCCTGATTGTCACGCTGCTTCTGCTGCGGCCCGTCGGTGGCAACGCGGAACAGCATGTCCCGGGCGCCACCTGGGAGCATCTGCCCGCCGGCAGCGGCGGCTGGTCCCCCGCGGCGCTTGCCAGGGCCGAGGCCTGGTCCAGGCAGATCGGCTCGACCGCGGTGATGATCGTTCAACACGGCCTCGTGGCCGCCGAATGGGGCGATACCGCGGAAAAAACGCCGCTCGCCTCGGCGCGCAAAAGCCTGTTGAGCGCGCTGATCGGCATCGCCCTGCCGCGTTATCCAGGTGCGCTCGCCAGGACGCTCGGCGAGCTGGGCATCGACGACAACGCGCCATCGCTGACCGCCGAGGAAAAAACGGCGACGGTGCGCGACCTGCTCGAGGCGCGCTCGGGCGTTTATCATCCCGCTTTGTGCGAGGCCCCCGGAATGGCCGAGCTGCGACCGGCGCGGTTCAGTCACGCGCCGGGGACATTCTGGTATTATAACAACTGGGATTTCAATGCGCTTGGCGCGATCTACGAGCATGCCACCGGCGCCTCGATCTTCGGCGCGTTCGACCGGGAGATTGCGCGGCCGATCGGCATGCAGGATTTCCGCCGAACGGATGGGCAATACGTGACCGGCGCGGCCTCGGTCTATCCCTGCTATATGTTTCACATGAGCGCGCGCGACCTCGCCCGCTTTGCCTTGCTCTATCTCAACAATGGCAAATGGGGCGACCGGCAGATCGTGCCGGAGCAATGGGTCAAGGCAAGCACGCGGCCTTATTCGCAGACCGGGTCTTTCGTTTCCGGTTATGGCTACCTGTGGTGGACCGGGCCGATCGACAATAGCATCGCGCCGATGGTGACATTGCCGCCTGGCACGTATTTCGCCTGGGGCTACGGCGGCCAGTATGCCTTCGTGATGCCGGCCGACGACCTCGTTGTTGTCAACCTCGACGCGCACTATCCGGCACCCGGTCCGCAATTCAGGGAGATCGGCCGGCTGCTGTGGCTGATACTCCACGCCGGCGGATTTTCCGACATCGGTCCTGACGCGTCGATCGAGGCCGCAAGCGGCAAACCCGAGCAAGGTGAGGCGCTGTCCCGCCTGCTCTCGGGCAAAACCCTGGTTTATGGCGATGCCGCGCTCGGCGGTCCGTTTCGGGCACACCTCAACCGTGATGGGACCATGGCGTTGTTCAAAGGCGACAGTACGGTTGCGTCCGACACGGGCACCTGGAAAGTCGGTGGCGATCAATACTGCCGCGTCTGGCAGAAGATCATCCCGCACGATGCCTGCTTCGACGTCATCCGGAACGGCGCGAACGTCGAATTGTTCGATCGCAACGGACTGATGATCGTCGATGCGCGTTTGGCGGCGTGAGCCGCGCGCCGCCAAACGGCCGGAGACGGATCAAACGTTTTCACCGCGCCGTCTTGCCCACGGCTGCCGGGGCGTGACATTGCGCGCGGCGGATGCCGGCCCATCCGGGGGAAGGGAAGCCGTGGTCCGCACCTGTCGGGCAGGAAGTTCCGCGGCAGCCACGAAGTGACCTTCGGTGGCCGGACTCAGCCCAGCACCTGGCGTGCGGCGGCCTCGATCGCGGCCCGGTCGCCGGCGGCGATCCGCTTCTCGTCCACCAACGCCCCGCCGATACCGGCGAACGCGGCGCCCGCCGACAGATAGGCCGCCACATCGCCCGGGCCGACGCCGCCGGTTGGGCAGAACGCCACCTCGGGGAATACGCTGGCCAGGGCACGGATATGCGCCGGCCCGCCGGCGGAGGAGGCAGGAAACACCTTCACCACGTCGGCGCCGGCCGCGCGCGCGGCGCGCACTTCGGTGGGCGTCAGCGCCCCCAGCATCAGTGCCGCGCCGGCAGCGGCGCAGGGCGCGGCGAGGTCCGCGTCGACCCACGGCGCGACGATGAACCGCGCACCCGCCGCGAGGCAGGCCTCGGCCGCCGCCCGATCCGGCACCGTCCCGGCACCCACCAACAGCGCCGGATCCGATGCCAGTTCCCGGATCAAGACGGGCGCATCGGGGACGGTCATGGTGATCTCGAAGATGCGCAGGCCGGCGTCGCGCAGCCATTGCACCACCGTGGCGGCATGCCGGGTGGCATGGGTGCGCACCACCGGAACCACCCGGGCGGCGCGGAACGTCTCAAGCAAGGGGTGTGGCATGGCATGCCTCCGACGGGCACCAAACCGGGTTGGGCCTGACCGCGCAAGCTCCGTCTGACGGCCATGGCTGCCGTTGTCGAATCACGGCGAGGCCACATCGGGCGCGCCGCCGGGCGGCATTCGCGCCACGGACCCGCCAGTCACGACGGGTCCGGCCATGGCGCCGCCTGACGTTCAGCCCTTGATGGCGTTCAGCCCCCGGTGGGGTTCAGCCCCCGGTGGGGTTCAGCCCTTGGACGCGGCCAACGCCGTATCCGCCCAGGCCTCCAGCGCCACCGCCTCCTTGTTCAGCGCGCCCACCTGGCCTTCAAGCCGGGTGAGGCTGCCGCGGTAGCGGTTCAGGCTGGCGCCGAGTCCGTGCATCGTCTCGCCCAACTGCGCCAAGGAGGCGCGCCACTCCGCCACCGCCGTGCGCTGGCTGGCCAGCGCGGCATCCAAAGCGGCGAGCGCACGTTGCAGCCGCTCATGGCCTGCCTGGTCCGGCGTCGCGGTGGGCCGTGCGGGGAACGGGATGATGTCGGCGGTCATGTGGCGCGGCCTCCTGTGCGGAATGAAAGTTAACAAACCATGAAGCGGAGTCGAAATCCAGAGATTTGTTTCATAATACAATCGTCTGTCCAAGCAGGCGAAGCGTCATTACCGTTGTCAGCATCGCCACCGCGACGATGGTGAACCCCCAGCGCAGCCAAAGATAGGGCGCCGGCAACCCATAGGCACGCGCCCAGCGATGTTCGCTCGCCAGCGCGGCGATATGCGCCGCGATCAGCAGCAGCAAAGCCAGCCAGGCGGCAGCGGCCAGAGGCAACAGCAGCGCCATCCAGCCCAGGATCAGCGGCAGCACCGCCAGTCCGACGCGCGCATGCGGCTGCCGGTCCGATGGCCCGGGCGTCGCGGCGCCCGCCTCGCGCAACACCAGGCCCCAGTGGATGCCGCCGGTGAACGCCAGCACCAGCGCGCCCCAGGCGAGCAATGCGGTCAGCATGCGGTCGGCGCTGGCGGCGTGTGGCCCAAGCGCGGCCAGGCCGCAGCCGATGAACGGCGCCAGGCCGAGGATGCCGAGCAGGATGGCGGAAATGGGCATGCGGACGCCTCGCCTGGACTGCCGGGTCCAAGCATGGGCGCGCTGTGCCGCGCTTACAACGCACCCACATGCTATGAGCGGAAGAAACCGCTCCGAGGATGGAATCGCGCGCGTCATGGGCATTACCGCGGAAGTCCTGATCATCCTGCTGCTGATCTTGCTCAATGGCGTGTTCGCGATGAGCGAGCTTGCCCTGGTCTCGGCGCGCCGCGCCCGGCTGGCGGTGCTGGAGCGCAAGGGCGTGGCCGGCGCCGCCCTTGCCCGCCGCCTCGCCGACGATCCGCAGCACTTCCTGCCGACGGTGCAGGTGGGCGTGACGTTGATCGGCATGCTGGCCGGCGTGTTCAGCGGCGCCCGCATCGGCGCGCAACTGGAGCGCTGGCTTGCGCGCATCCCCATGCTGGCGCCGTTCGCCGGCACGCTGGCGCTGGGCATCGTAGTGGTGGCGACCACCTACCTGATGCTGGTGCTGGGCGAATTGGCGCCGAAGCAGCTGGCGCTGCGCCGTCCCGAGCAACTCGCTGCCCGGCTGGCCGCCCCGATCGCCTGGCTGGCGCGGGTGGCCGCCCCGGTGGTGTGGCTGCTGGGCCAATCGTCGGATGGCGTGCTGCACGTGTTCGGGCTGCAACGCGCCGCGCCCCAGATGGTGACGGAGGAGGAGCTCAAGGCCCTGGTTGCCGAGGGCGCCCAGGCGGGCGTGCTGGAAGCCGAGGAACGCGACATGATCGAGCGCGTGCTGCGCCTGGCCGACAAGCCGGTGCGGGCGATCATGACGCCGCGCACCGAAATGGTCTGGATCGATCGCAGCGACCCGGCGCGCGAGATCATCGCCACCGTGAAGGACGCGCCGTACTCCCGCTTCGTGGTGTGCGACGGGTCGGTGGACAACGTGGTGGGGGTGGTGCGGGCCAAGGACTTGCTCGACCGCCTGCTCGACGGGGCCGAACTGTCGGTGGACGTGTCGCTGCGCCAGGCCATGGTGGTGCCGGACACCGTCACCGCGCTGGATGCGCTGGAACGGCTGAAGCTGGACCCGTTGGGCATGGCGCTGGTGCTGGACGAATACGGCAGCCTGGAAGGCATGGTGACGGCGAGCGACGTGCTGGAGGCGATCGTCGGCGAGCCCACCGACGTGGCGGTGCAGCCGGGCGCCGGCGCCGCGGCCGGCGAGGGCGACCTGGTGCTGGACGGCCTGATGCCGGTGGACGAGGCGAAGGCGCGCCTGATGTTGCCCGACCTGCCGGCTGAGGGCACCTATCACACGCTGGCGGGCCTGCTGCTGGCATTGCTCCGCCGCGTGCCGCGGGTCGGCGATCGGATCGTGTTCGCGGGCTGGCGATTCGAGGTGCTGGAAATGGACGGCCGCCGCGTCGCCAAGGTGCGCGCAAGCCGCGAAGCCGCTCCCGCCTGACTGCCCCCCCATCAACGTCTCCCGCTCCGCGGGAGAGGTCGAGACGCCGAAGGCGTCGAGGGTGAGGGCGGGTTGCCACGCCCGGATCCTGCGCCGCCGCCCCAACCCTACTGTCCCGCGGTTCGTCCTGGGCGCTAGACCAGCGTCCGAATCGTCTCCAGTTGCGTCGGATCGTCCGCGGGGCAGACCAGCAGCGCATCGTCGAAGCCGATGTCCCGCAGCCGCTGCAACCGGTCGCGCGCCTCGGCCGGCGAGCAGATCAGCGAAATGCCCAGCGGCCGGCCGAGCGCGGGAATTTGCGGCTCGGGGCGCAGGTCGGTGAAGATGTTGGCAATCACCGCGCGCAGGCCGCCGGCCTCGCGGTACATGCGCACGCCGAGCGCGGCATCGTCCCAGGTGCCGTGGATGCCGGACGCGATCCAGCCCTGGCATTGCGTCGCGGCGAGATTGATCCAGCGCGGGCTGCGCCAGGCGCCGAGCAACACCGGCGGCCCGCCCTCGGTGCCGGGAAAGTTGGACAGGGCCGGCCCGTAGACCGGCTCGCCGTGCCAGGTGCGGCGCATCACCTCCAGCATGCCGGGCAGCACCTTGAAGCGCGTTGCGTAATCCGCCTGCACCGCATCGAAATCGTTGCGCGTCGAGCCGGTGCCGACGCCGAACCGCAGCCGTCCGTTCGACAGCAGGTTCACCGTTTGCACGCGATGCGCATGCTCCACCGGATGGCGGATTGGAATCTGCACCACGCAGGTGCCAAGCTCGATGCGGCGCGTCGCGGCGCACAGCGCGCCGAGCAATACCATCGGATCCAGCGTCGGCCAGCCGCGCGCGAAGGCGTCGGTCACCCACAGGCCATGGAAGCCGAGGTCCTCGACCTGACGAGCCACGCTGGTCACGTGGTCGATCATCGAATTGCCGCCGGCCGGAAGCTGGCGGTGAATGGTTACGATGCCCAGGCGCACGGGGCGATGCTCCTCTCCGGTGTTTTGCCGCAATGCTAGCGGCCGGTTCGGAGCGGGTCGAGCATGGTGCCGGCGTGGTAGTGACGCATATGCGTCACTACCGCCGGCGTCAAACAGTGCGCCGCTGCCGAGGGCGACCATCCGCCGGCAACTGCGTCACGGTCGCCCTGCCGAGCCGGAGCGTCCGCTGGCGAATCCCGGCGAGGTCGACGCCCAGGGCTTGTTCGAAATCAATCGAATCGGTTGCCCGGTCGAACAAGCCCTAAGCCTTTGTTCTGATCAGCAGCTTTGTCGGCGTGCTGACGCACTTATTGGCCGACGCTGCCTTACTTGCCGACGCTGCCTCAGGCAACCAGCTCGGCGATCAGGGCGGGCAGGGCGCGCCGCTTGTCAGGCGCCGCCGTCCCGGCCCCGCGGGCATCCGTGGCACGCACGCCCTGGCCGAACGCATGGTCGATCGCCTCGGCGCGCTGCGGCCGGCCGAGCAGATAGCCTTGCACCTGATGGCAGCCTAACCGGGAGAGCAGATCGATCTGGGCCTCGGTCTCCACCCCCTCGCCGATCACCTGCAGATGCAGCGAGTGGCCCAGCGACACGATCGCCGCGACGATCGCGGCCGCCTCCGGATTGGTTTCCGATTCGGCAACGAACGACTTGTCGATCTTCAGCTTGTCGAACGGGAAGCGCCGGAGATAGCTGAGGCTGGAGTAGCCGGTGCCGAAATCGTCCAGCGATATGCGCACGCCGAACGACCGCAGCCGGCGCAGCGTGGCCAGCGCTTCCTCCGGATCGGCCATCAGCACGCCTTCCGTGATCTCCAGCTCGATCCGCTCGGCTGCCAGCCCGGTCCGCATCAGCACGCGCGCCAGGGCGTCGGGGAAGCCGGCATCGCGGAACTGCACCGGCGAGACGTTGACCGCGATCGTCCATGGCTGCTGCCAGGAAACCGCCTCGGCGCACGCGGTTTCCAGCACCCAATAGCCCAGCGCCTGGATCAGCCCGCACTCCTCCGCGGCCGGAACAAACTCCTCCGGCGACACCACCCCGCGCACCGGATGGGTCCAGCGCAGCAACGCCTCGAAACCGGCCAAGGCACGATCCGAGCATGTGAAGATCGGCTGATAATGCAGCGCGAGTTCCCGCCGCGCGAACGCCTGCCGCAGATCCTGCTCCAGGCGATTGCGCTCGTGGAGCTGCGCATCCATCGCCGCCTCGAAGAACTTGTATTGCTCACGGCCGGCGGCCTTCGCGCGATACAAGGCGATGTCGGCGTGTTTCATCAGCGTGTTGCCGCTGGAACCGTCCTCAGGATACACGGCGATGCCGATACTCACGCCGATATCGATGTGGCGGCCGTTCACCTCATAGGGTGCCGAGACACACTCCACCAGCCGCTGCGCGATCGGCGCGACCTGATGCGGCACCTGCTCCACGATCTGCACGATGGCGAATTCGTCCCCGCCCAGGCGCGCCACGGTGTCGCTGGCCCTGACCGTGGCCTGGAGGCGCATCGCCACCTGTTGCAGCAGCTCATCGCCGCAATCGTGCCCGAAGACATCGTTGACATTCTTGAACCGATCGAGATCGAGGCACAGGACCGCGGCATGTACGCGGTTCCGTTCCGCGGTTTCCAGCGCCCGGGACAGGCAATCATGCAGGGCGTAGCGGTTCGGCAATCCGGTCAGCGCATCGTGGAAGGCGAGCTTGCGGATCTGCGCCTCGGCACGCTTGCGCTCGGACAAGTCCCGTACCGCCGTCAACACTGCCTCGTCCTGGCCATAGCGAAACGGCCGCGACAGCACCTCGACCGATAGCGCCGATCCGTCGGCACGGAGGATTTCGAGTTCCAGCACATCCGCGGACAGCGCCCGCCAGCCGTCACGCAGGCGAGCGCGCGACTCCGGCGTGACCGAGCGCAGCACGCGCGCGCCCCGCAGCGATGCCGCGTCGGGATAGCCGAGCAATTCGCACAGTGCGACGTTCACCGCCAGGACCCGTCCGCCGCGATGGATGACGATGCCTTCGAACGCCGCGTCGGCAAGCTGACGCACGCGCTGCAATTCCTGGATGCGCGCCGTCTCCTGCTCGGCGCTCAGGCGGCCTGCCTCGGTCAGCCCATCCTTGAACACCTGCATCGCCGCCGCCATGGCACCGATTTCGTCCCGCCGGTCGTTGTCCGGCACCGTCACGCCCAGGTTGCCGCCGGCCAGGTCGCTCATGGCACGGGTCAGGCGCGCGATCGGCTGGGTGATCGAGCGCGCCGCCAGCAACGTGACCACGATGGAGAAGCCGACCGTCAGCAGCGTGACCAGCAGGAACGTCGAGATGGCGAGGTTTGTCGCGCCGATGGCTTCCCGGCTGACCGAATTGCGCAGCGCGCTGGTGTTGGCCTGAAGCCGCGCCAATTCGCCGTCGACCTGGGCAAACGCACGGCGAACCTCGTTGACGATGATCCACGCGCTTGCCGGATCGGTGCGCGCGATGTGCAGCACTTCGTCGACCGATGCGAGATAGGCGTTCAGCCGGCTGCGCAAGCCGCTGCCGACCGGCGTCCGGTCGCCGACCCAGTCGGCAAGCGCGCCGAAGCGTTGGCGCGCCTGCGCCGATGCCTGCTGCACGGCGACCATGCGCGGCAGGAACCGGTCCTTGTCCGCCTCGGTGGCGGACACCAGGATGGCGTCCAGCAATCGCAACTGCACGTCCGAGGCGGCATTCCTGGCCTCGACGGTCAGGCGAAACGTGTCGAATGCGCCCTCGCTGAGCGCGCGCACATGCCGCGCGCCGCCGCGCAGGCCGATCGTCGCCACCAGCGCCACGACCAGCAGAGCGCACAGCGTCAGGCCCGGGGCGAGGAAGATCCTGATCGATACCGGCACGTTCCTCAGGCTGCCGGATCGGATGCCTGCCAGAACGTGTTTCACGGTTCGTAGGTACCAACCATCACGATGTAGCCGCCGACCGCGATGACATAGGACCGCTTCAGTTCGACCTTCATCGTCGCCGGATTGGTCATCCGGTAGGACACCCAGCCTGCTCCCGCCGTTTCGGCCGTGTCGATGATTGCCTTGCCGAACTCCTTGCCGTCGGAGTCGACGAAGCGTGTCGCGTCGCGGCCGAGATACGCCGGCACGCCGAGCGAGGAGACCACGCGGCGTTGCTCATCATAGGTCACGACAAAAAGGTTGCGGTCGTGGAACTGGCCTTTCGGATCGTTGAAATCGGCGATCGCCTGCGCCGGCCCCACGTCGCGCAGATGCGCCGCGGCACGTTCGGCCATCGCCTTGGCTTCCGCCGGCGTCCCTTGGGCCAGGGCGGCGCCCGCCAGGCCTGCCAGCAGCACGACGATCCAGGCCGCTGCCGCGCCGCAGCGTACTGTCCGCTGCCACCAGCGGGCCGCGTGAGCGGAAGCCGAACGATGGTCCGGCAACGTCCGGGGAGCCGGCAGCATTCGGCGAGCCGGCAACATTCGGGGGACCGGCAACGTCCGCGTAATTCGCATAACAACGTTCATGCCGCGACCGCCCTTCTGGGACCGGCCAAGACGATAGACGGGATGTCTTAATATTCCGTTGAGGCCCCGCTCACGCCGCTGCTGGCCATCAGCGCCGGCGCAGCCGCTGCGCGCCGCCGACGGCCGGCAGGCCCGCCCGTGGCGGCGCGCCACCCCCTCCCCTTCGCCCGGCCCTGTGCTAAAGCCCCCCGCCCATGCGCCATTTCCTCGACTTCGAGAAGCCGATCGCGGAGCTGGAAGGCAAGATCGAGGAACTCCGGCGCCTGTCGGAACCCGGCGGCCTGAACATCGCCGAGGAGGTGGGCCGGCTGACCGCCGCCGCCGACCGGCAGTTGCGCGCGGCCTACGCCCGGCTCACCCCATGGCAGAAGACCCAGGTCGCCCGTCATCCCGACCGCCCGCACACCCAGGACTACATCGCCGGCCTGCTGACCGACTTCACCCCGCTGGCCGGCGATCGCGCATTCGCCAACGATGCCGCGGTGCTCGGTGGCATCGGCCGGTTCCGCGGCCGTTCGGTGGTGGTGATCGGCACCGAGAAAGGCGCCGATACCGACACCCGCATCGCCCATAATTTTGGCATGGCGCGGCCGGAGGGTTATCGCAAGGCCCGCCGCCTGACCGAACTCGCCGGCCGGTTCGGCCTGCCATTGCTCACCTTCGTCGACACCTCCGGCGCCTTCCCCGGCGTGGACGCCGAGGCCCGCGGCCAGGCCGAGGCCATCGCCCGCTCGATCGAGGCCTGCCTGGAGGCGCCGGTGCCCCTGGTCGCCACCATCATCGGCGAGGGCGGCTCGGGCGGCGCCATCGCGCTTGCCGCCGGCGACCGCGTGCTGATGCTGGAGCATGCGATCTATTCGGTGATCTCGCCCGAGGGCTGCGCCTCGATCCTGTGGCGCGATGCCGCCGAGGCCCCCGCCGCCGCCGACGCATTGCGCCTGACCGCCGATGACCTGCGCCGCCTGCGCCTGGTGGATACCGTGATCCCCGAACCGCTTGGTGGTGCCCAACGCGACCCCGCCGCCGCGATCCGGGCGGTCGGCGATGCGGTCGCCGAGGCGCTGGCACCGCTGATCGCGCTGGACGCACCGACCCTGAAGACGCGGCGGCGCGAGAAATATCTGGAGATGGGCCGGGACGGCCTGGCATGAGGCTCGAGCGGCCGCCGCTCGTGCCGCCGGCCGTCGGCCTGGCGGTGGCCTATGCCATCGGATACGCGCTGTCGCGCGGCTTGTCCGCCTGGATTGCTCCGACCGCCACCGGTCCCGCGCAACGCATCGGCCTGGCCTGCGCTGCGTTGCTCCCGGCGCTGGCGGTATTGCTGCTGATGATCGTGGTCCAGTCGACCGTGCGCGCCCTGACCGGCACGATCGACCCCACCACGGGACGCGACGGCCGTTTCCTTCAGGTCAATCAGCGCGTTATCACCAATACCGTGGAGCAATTGACGATCTTCGTGCCCGCGCTGATGGCGCTGGCTTCCCGGGTGCGACCGGACTTGATGCACACCGTCGTCGCCATCGCGCTGCTGTTCGCGATCGCCCGCGTCGCGTTCTGGATCGGCTATTTGCTCGGCCCGCGCCTGCGCGCGCCCGGCATGGCTGTCACCCTGCTGCTGAATGTCCTGACAATCGGCGGCGCCGCGTGGGTGTGGCTCGCCTGAGTCACGCGCCGCTGCCGCCAATCGCGCCGCCGCGGCCACAACGCAGCACCTGCGCCTGACGCGATAACACGGCATCGCGCTTGGCGCCGGCGTCATGCGATCCCATATCCGCCGGGCGCCTCCAAGCGGCTGGACACGAGCTACGCTGACGCCGCACGGCCGCGATGCGTAGCAGCAAAACATGGAGGCGTTGTCATGCTCATTTCCGATGTGCTGCACCACAAGGGCCACGCGGTGATGACCGTCCGCACCACCGATACGGTCGCCGCGGCGGTGCGGAAATTGGCGGATCGCAAGATTGGCGCGCTGGTGGTTGAAGACCAGTGGATGAAGTGGGTCGGCATTTTCTCGGAACGTGATTTCGTCAATGCCGTCGCCGATCAGGGCGCCGCGGCGCTGAACCTGCAGGTCGAGGCATTGATGACGTCCCCGATCGTGTTCTGCCGTTCCGGCGATCGCGTGGATGCGGCGCTGGCGACGATGACGGTGGGACGCATCCGCCACCTGCCGGTGATCGACGGGGGCGAGTTGAAGGGCATCGTCAGCATCGGCGACCTGGTGAAGCACCGGCTCGATGAGAAAGAGCTGGAGGCGAACGTCCTGCTGGAGCTTTCCCGTATGCGGGCGTGAACCGCAACGCCGCCCGTAACAACGCCGCCCGCAGGCAAATTCGCTCACGCGTGCCCGCCGGCCACAATGGCGCCCGCCTGGGGTTCGTTGGGAAATAAACGAGCCATTTGAGTGGTGGACCGGCCCTTCCGCGTCATGGTGCGCGTCGGCGCACCGTCCACGACTTTGAAGCGTCCAGCAATGGAAAGTCGTGGATGCCCGACCTTCGTCGGCATGACGCGGTACGCTCGGCCCTCGTGCCGAATGCAGCCGTCGTGCCAAATGCAGCCGTCGTGCCAAATGCAGCCGTCGTGCCAAATGCAGCGGTTGTTTCCCCGCGAGCCCTTAACCGATTGTTAAACGGCCTGCGATACCGTGCACGCGTGATAACCGCCGGCACGCTGCCCCGCACGCCCCCGCCTGCCACTGACGAGCAGTCTCATGTCCTGCCGCTGCGGCCGATGCTTGCGTTCAGCGATCCGGGTTATGAGCAACGCTTCGTCTCGTATTACAACGAATTCTATTACCGTTATGCGCAGGTCAGCCTCGCGCTGGGCCTGGTCCTGGTATTCGCCGATTTTCTTGTCGATCTTCTGGCGTTTCCGGACGATCGCGCGAACATCTATCGCGTCGTGGTCTGCCTGCCCGCCATCGCACTGGGCATCGCCTGCTCCTTCACAGGCTACGCCAGGCGGCACTGGCAATTCGTCATGGCCGGCTTTATCGCCGTGATTGCCTG
>Ga0335072_10002178_pt1 | contig 30848 bp, 25 predicted proteins | sample Lox_Sample_21_FD_206725 | JGI IMG/M metagenome (GOLD analysis project Ga0335072, IMG submission 206725) | Soil microbial communities from Loxahatchee National Wildlife Refuge, Florida, United States - Lox_Sample_2.1 | ecosystem: Environmental > Terrestrial > Soil > Wetlands | place: USA...
AGCGGTTTGCTGAACGGCTTCCAGACTCTCGCGCAGGAGATTGGCGTCTCCGTGCCAAAGCTGGATGTAGTCCTGGGACGCGGTTCCATTGCGCAGCCCAATCGACTGGCAGACTACGAAGGCCACGGCTTCCGCCTCGGTCTCGCGGACTTGTTTGGTGGTGAGGGTACGGCGTTCACCCCGATGCAGCATCTCGTGAGCGATCTCGTGGACGAGCGTGGAGAATTCCTCGGCGGGTTGCATCCCGGACAGCAGCGTGATCTTGCCGCCGTGCGAAAGACCCTTGGCGGGTGCAATGCGCTCGGAGAAACTCAACTCGACGTTTTGCCCTTCCACGAACTTGAACAGCCGTTCGCGGTATCCGCTGACGTCGCCGCTGACTTCGGTGAGGGTGGCGAGTTCCTTGCCTTCGGTCTGCGTGATGTCGAACACATAGACAGCCCGGAACCCGTAAAGCCGGGGCTGGCCGTCTTTCTGATCGGCATCCTCGGAGGTGGCTTCCTCGTCCCGGCTGCGCTTCTTGCCGATCATGGGAGCCAGAATGAAGATGCCTTTTTCGCCGCGCTTGACGAAGCGGCCAAGCGAGTTCCAAGTGCGAATCCCGGCGACGTTGGTGGCCTCGGGCTTCTGGCGTGCGATGAGCAGGATGTTGCCAAAGCTGTAGGTGTGGAATTTGGCCATGGCGGAGAGGTAGGCGGTGAGGACTTCACTGCGACCGGACTCCAAAGCGGCCACCAGAAAATCGACCGCCTCTTTGGTGCGTTGGTTGACTTCTTCTAATTTCATTGTTTTTCCCTCCATGAGAAGGCGCTGTGATGTCAACCGAAGTCTTTGGTTTTGGGCTTCGATTGTGTGCCTTCGTTTCATAGCGGAGAGGTCTTCAGCAAACGGGCGAGGGTTCAGTCAAGGTCGAGCGAATGCGAGCCGGAGGGAAACCTTGACGGGTTCCTTGCCCGTTTGCACGCTTTTCCGCAAAACGAAGGCCCCGTCAGAACAACGATGGGTTGACAAGAAGGTTGCTTGCCACGTTGCCGGATAGCTGGAAAGTGGGGTGGTTTTGGATTGCTGACGCTCTTGCTCCGTGTTATCTTGAGTGGGGCCGATGAGGCGGCCTACGGTCCGCGTAAAGGGTTTAGCCCACCTTCCAGATGATTCGTAATTGAAAGACCCTGACTTCCAGCCCGAGATACGCGGACACCGGGCAAAACTGGAAGGAAGGTGTCTATGTCAGATTCAAAGCTCCCCGAGCGGGCGTCTCTCGAATACCTAAAAAAACTTGCCAAGGATCGCTTAACGGATCTGCGATCGAAAGATCTCGAGGCGAAGCTGACCGCCGCGCAACTCGCAGTGGCGCGCGAGTATGGGTTTCCGAGCTGGCGCGCGCTGAAGGCGCAACTGGATGACCGCCGGGCGAAAAAGCTCGTCAATCCGGTGATGCGATTTCTGCCCGTCGCTGACCTCAACCGAAGCGTCGCCTTTTACCGTGACGAGCTCGGATTCGAGATTCGTGAGGAGCAAGACGGCGTTGAGGCGGTGATGGGACCCGCGCGCATCCGTTTCGGCAAAGAAGGCTACGCGCCGACCGACTGGAGCACGCCGAAGCCTCCAGGGTCCGCAGTTCTGTTTCTGCAGAGCTACGATGTGGAGGCGCTACACGCGGCGATTCGGGCACGCGGCGGTAAACCGAGCGGAATCGAACGGGTGAACTGGATCAAGATGCGGATGTTTGAAATCCGTGACCCGGATGGGAACGTAATCTGGTTCGGACAGAGCTACCACAAGCACCAGGATTCACCGAGCCGCCGCGACGGACAGCCGCAAGGGATGCGGGAGGTGCTGCCGGAACTGCCCTGCGACAACGTGGCGGCTGCTGTGGGCTGGTATCGCGATGTGTTGGGCTTCCGGATCAACTACCAGCAGCATGATCTCGGCGTGATGGACCGGGACGCGATCACGGTCTTGCTGATCGCGCGGACGGAACAGCACAAGGGCATCGGCTCCTGTGAAGTGTTTGTCTCGGATGTAGACGCGCTGTACGAAGAACTGTTGGCTAGGGGCGCGCGAGTCCTGGGGCCGCCTGTGAGCCACCCCTGGGGTCTCCGCGAATTCAGATTGATGGATCCAGAGGGTAATCGAATCACGTTCGCGCAGACATTCGAATGACAACGCGCAGTCTGCGCCGTTCTAAGCCCCCTTTCGTTCTTCTGTCATGGTAGGCAAGCCGAAAGTTGAGAACATCTGATCGTGGAGGAAACGATGATCTCGCGGGTGAACGCGGGCGCGACGCCACCCTTTTACGGCGCTCAAAACTAGATCGAGCGGGGATCTGCCCTCGGCCAAGACTGGAACACTTATTGTCGAGAACGTCCTCTCGTTGTTTCAGAAAACACGTTGTTCAACTGATTCGCCATGCTTCCATCCGCACTTGGTAGGTCTCATTCGTTAGAGACTATGTGCACAATGGGGTCCTCAGTATCAGGATGGTGCTGCAATCTTTTCGTCGGCTTCGAAAGCCCGGGAAAAAACACGCAGTCACCGTGAACACGGTTTATCTGTTATTTCAACCTCTCAACCCAACTTGCCTTTTAACTGGCGGAAACTGAACGATTGCGTTAGCTGGCTTGTGGAAGTGCAGATGCAGTGGAATGTCCCAGTGCATTGTACAGTGGTCGATACGTGTCGCCCGTAACCCAAAGTCGATGCAAAAGGACGGAAAGTTTGCGGGCTACCGCAACTATCGCGCGTTTTTTCGCGTTTTTGCCACCACGTTCTGCCATTCGTGCTCCCCAACGCTTTAGGTCTGTGTCAGGTCCGAAACGTCCTAACAAGTACTGCGCACATTGGACCAGCAGAGACCGGAGGCGTCGGTTGCCGGCCTTGCTGATCCTGAGCTGTTGGTCGATATCGCCAGATTGACGGCGTCGGGGAGTGAGCCCGAGGTAAGCACCAACATCTCGGGAATGCTCGAACCGGTTCGGGTTGCCGATGGTCAGCACGTAGTGAAGCGACGTTACCGGACCGACTCCGCTGATCTGTCGGAGGCGAGCGGTCTCAGGGTACTGTTGTAGGGCCACGCGCTCAATGGCCTTATCGAATTGGTAGATCTGTTTGTTAAGGTGCGAAATTGTTTCTAAGAGTGGCAGCAAACTCGGTTTTAAGTTGTCTGGAACAATAAGAGCGGTCTTACTGGGGAACGTTGTCCCTCCAGGAGCGGGTAGGCGAAGACCCACCGCCTTCATCACTCCTCGAACCGCATTCGTTAGTCGAGTTCTGGTACGGACCAACAGATCTCGTCCCTTCAACAGTGTCATATGAGAGTATGCTTCTGGGCCGCAATGCTCGATCGGCGAAAGCAACTTCGGATCAATGCGAGCGAGACGGGCCAGCGTGTGCGCGTCCACTCGATCTGATTTGCGTATGCTGTCGGAAATCAGCCGAAGGTTGCGGGGGTTTGCCAGAATGACTTCGTGGCCCCATTTGGTTAAAAGTTCGCTCATCCATCGCGAGTGCGAACCAACTTCGAAGGCGACCCGCGTTCGTGGAAGCTGTTGGAAATGCCGAGCCATGCCATCTGGTGTTGAGACAACCCGGCCTTCAGTCAATATCGTTCCATCTGGTCCCAGTACACAGCAGTAGCTGAAGCGATCGCCGAGATCGATACCGATGGTGATTGCACCTGTGGCTGCGCTAAAGCTTTCCTGTAAGTCGTGACTCTTTGCCAAAACTCCGCTCTTTGCCATTGGATATCCCTCCTGGCCAGCTTTGTACCACAGCTGACGCTGGCGCCTTCTCATGCCATCTTTTCTGCCGTTTCCGGCTTGTTTCTTCCTTCACTTGAGCGGCAGCGGGAAGGAACAAGGCGGAACGGTGAAAGGGACAGAACGGAGTCCGGGGGAGGGTGGCAGGGCGTGAGTGAGAGCGCGGTGAGTGCCAAACGGGGTGGGGGTTAGTTTGGCGCGAAACCGGTGCCATCCGAAACGCCCGAGCGAGCCGCGGCCGAGCGGCGTCCACCCGGAAGAGGACGCAGTGGGACAGATGCGAAGCCGCCTAGTTAACTAACGCCTTGGAGCAGGGTAGATGAAAGTTCGGTGTCGGAAGGATTGAGGCCTGTAATCCGCAATTGGCACGATAGGTTCGGAAAAGAGTAACGCAAAACGGTCGTGCCCCGGTGTCCGATAGTCAGTCGACATTCGAAGGGACAGAACCCACTTGGAAGTTGGCAAAAAGGAGCGAGCGGCTCCGGTACGCCATGAAGGCCATGTGCAGGTCGCAGGCCTGAATACAGCTACGATACCCGCGGAAGGGCGTCGCGGAGGTGTGGATAGCGAAGCCGTAATCGAGTGGCCATTGAATGCCATTTACGCGCGTTTGATATCCAATTATGCTAGCCAGTCCCCTTACTTAGGTCGGCTAGTTCGCGAATAACTGCCGCTCACTGGCCATATTGGAGCGCCGCCACGATGAAAGAGGCTACCGCCCGTATAAAAATCAACAAACTTCTTGAGTCTGCCGGGTGGAGATTTTTTAGCGAAGGTAAGCTGCCCGCCAATATACAGCTGGAGCCGAGCGTAACCATCAAGGTTGCCGAGCTTGATGCTCTCGGCAACGACTTCGAGAAAACCGTCAAGGGCTTCGTAGATTTCCTGTTGCTGGATTCCAGAGGCTTTCCCCTAATTGTTCTGGAAGCGAAATCCGAGGACAAGAATCCGCTCATCGGCAAAGAACAGGCGCGAAGTTACGCACGCTCACAGAATTGCCGTTTCGTGATTCTGTCGAACGGCAACCTGCATTATTTCTGGGATCTGGATCGCGGCAATCCCTACATTATTACTTCGTTCCCGACGCCGGATTCCGTCATGGGCTATCTGAAGGTGGCCCCCGACCCCAAACGGCTTATCGAGGAGGCAGTAGGCGACGATTACATCGTCCTGACGCAAAGGCCGGGCTATGCCGCAGAGGCTGGCTGGAAAAACGAATCTGAAAGGCCCGGCTATATCCAGGCCAACAAGCTGAGATTTTTGAGGCCGTATCAGCTGCGAGCCATTCGCGCCCTGCAAAAAGCGGTGAAGGAGGGGAAGGATCGGTTCCTGTTTGAAATGGCAACCGGTACGGGTAAGACGCTAACTGCTGCAGCCATCATCAAACTGTTTCTGCGGTCGGGAAATGCCAGACGCATCCTTTTTCTTGTCGATCGCCTGGAGCTTGAGGATCAGGCCAAGAAGGCTTTTGCGGGCCTCCTGTCGGCGGACTACAAGACGGTCATCTTCAAGGAGAACCAGGACGACTGGCGGCACGCTGAGATTGTTGTCAGCACCGTGCAGTCATTCCTCTTTAACAATAAATATCAGCAGCTTTTCTCCCCCACTGACTTTGACCTCGTCATTTCCGACGAGGCACATCGTTCCATCGGCGGCAATGCGCGCGCCGTGTTCGACTTTTTCATCGGCTACAAGCTAGGTCTCACCGCGACGCCAAATGACTACCTCCGGCGGTTCGAGAAAGCAAAAACGAGAGATCCTCGCGAATATGAGCGCCGGATGCTTCTGGACACGTATCGCACCTTCGGTTGCGACGATGGCCAGCCTACGTTTCGCTATTCCTTGCTCGACGGAGTTAAAGAGGGATTCCTAGTCAATCCCATCGTTGTCGATGCCCGCAGTGACGTTACGACCCAGCTTCTGTCCGAGGACGGTTTTGTCGTCGATTTTAAGGACGACGAGGGAGACGACCAGCAGGAGGTTTACAAGCAGCGCCAGTTTGAAAAACGCTTTTTCTCAGACGCGACCAATGCGCTGTTCTGCAAAATCTTCCTCGAAAATGCGTCGCGAGATCCGATTAGCGGCGAGATCGGCAAGTCAATCATCTTCGCTGTGAGCCAGCACCACGCCGCCAAACTAACTCAGATACTCAATGTCATTGCGGACAAGATGTTCCCAGGAAAATACCAGTCCGACTTCGCAGTTCAGGTAACGTCACACGTTAAGGATGCCCAGCAGCTCACGATCAACTTCACAAACAACAACCTTTTGGGTTCGGCGAATTTTCTGCCGACGTACCGGACCAGCAAGGCGCGGGTCTGCGTCACGGTGGGCATGATGAGCACAGGCTACGATTGTCCCGACGTTTTAAACCTCGGTCTTTTCCGGCCCATTTTCTCGCCGACTGACTTCATCCAGATTAAGGGACGTGGCACGCGCAAACATGACTTCCGCGATGAACTCTTTGACCCTGAGCTACGCAACGTAGTGAAAGAACCGCAAAAAGCGCACTTCAAGCTCTTCGACTTTTTCGCGAACTGTGAATATTTCGAGGAGGAATACGATTACGATCAAATTATCCGCCTGCCGGTCACCAGGCCCAAGGCTGATAATGAAGGAAAGGAAGGGGAAGGCGGGCAGGGGGGCACAACGCCCCCTAGGGCCGGAACGTATGAGCATTTAGGCCAGGACATTCTCTCGACGATCAAGGAAGAAAAGATCGGTGCCGAGGGAATGAAGATCGATCGATTGTTCTATGAAAAGTTCGAGGAGAAGGTGCGAGAGAATCCAGTCATCGTCGCCGCAGTCGAGGGCGGACAGTGGGATCGCGTTATTGACTATGTCAACCGTGAGGTATTCGACAAGCCTAACGACTATTTCAGCCTGGAGAAACTACGGAAGGCAACTGCTGTTGATCGCCGCCTCGGGCTCAGGGAAATCCTTGAGAAAATCTTCGGCCTTATCCCGCGCTTCAAATCGAAGGACGAGCTGCTCGAAGAGGAATTTGCCAAGTTTGTGGCGGACTACCAGCCGGGCGAAGCTGACGCGCTGGCGATTCCTGCCATCAAGACCTATTTCAAGGCGTATGCCACCAATAACCAGGTACGCCACATTATCGACACGAAGCAATATACGGACCTTGCAACCAATCCGGTGTTCTCCAGCCGGGACATGAAGGCCGTGCCTGAAAGATACCGGACCATTGTTCCTGAATACATCAAGGACTATGTTTCGCTGAACCAGTTTAGCTAGAGAGTTGCATGCTCGATATCGATACCAAGCGCCGCATAGACACAGCCCGCGACATCCTCGTCGGCAAGGTTCCCGACCCCAAATCCCAGGTGGAACAGATAACGATTGCCCTGATTTACAAGTTCATGGACGACATGGATTCTCAGTCGGAGGAACTCGGAGGTAAGCGAAAGTTCTTTACGGGGGATTTTTCGCGGTACGGCTGGTCGAAGCTGATGAGCCCGGCTCTCGGCGGATTTGAAATGCTGAGTCTTTACGCAGAGGGCATTGCAAAGATGCCCGAGAACCCCGGCATCCCGCCGCTTTTCCGGGACATTTTCAAGAACGCTTACCTGCCCTACCGCGATCCGGAAACACTGAAAAGCTTCCTGAAAATCATCGATGAGTTTACTTACGACCACAGCGAACGCCTTGGTGATGCATTCGAGTATCTCCTCAGTGTCCTCGGCTCCCAAGGCGACGCCGGCCAGTTTCGCACTCCCCGCCACATCATTGATTTCATAGTGGAGATTCTCGACCCTAAGAAGACCGATACCATCCTTGACCCCGCGTGCGGCACGGCTGGATTCCTGATCTCCTCCTACAAACACATTCTCAATGCGAACCGGGATGCCGCCGGAAGCAGCACCCTCACCCCGGATGAAAGAGGCCGTCTGGCACAGAACTTCAAAGGCTATGACATCTCTCCGGACATGGTGCGACTCTCGCTTGTGAACATGTACCTCCACGGCTTCACAGACCCGCATATCTACGAATACGACACCCTGACCTCCGAGGAACGGTGGAACGAGTTTGCCGATGTGATTCTGGCCAATCCGCCTTTCATGTCTCCAAAGGGCGGCATCAAGCCCCACAAACGTTTCTCCATTCAGGCGAAGCGCAGCGAAGTTCTCTTTGTGGATTACATGGCTGAACATCTCACGCCTGCAGGCCGAGCCGGAATCATTGTGCCCGAGGGCATCATCTTCCAGACGCAGACGGCCTACCGCGATTTGCGGAAAATGCTCGTCGAAAATTCTCTGGTAGCCGTTATCTCACTGCCGGCTGGCTGTTTTAATCCGTATTCGGGTGTCAAAACGTCGATCCTAGTTCTCGACAAGTCACTGGCCAAGCAGACTGACAGTATTGCCTTTTTCAGGGTTGAAAACGATGGCTATGGTCTTGGCGCACAGCGCCGAGCAATCGAGAGAAATGACTTACCCCAAGTTAAGAGTGAGATTGTCTCGATCTTTCAATCGCTAAAGAACCACCAGCCTATTGCGGCGATTCCACCGACGCTGGGGCTCATTGTAACGAAGGAAAAGATTGGCGCGAGTGATTACAACCTCAGCGGCGAGCGATATCGCGAGGGAGTGGTATCCGTCTCAACATGGCCCTTTGTTGCGGTAAGCAACGTATTTAGCAAGTCAGATGAAACAGTTCTTCCTGACTCTCTTGCCGGACCAGTTACGTATATCGGGCTCGAAAACATCGCACCGAATACTGGTGAAATCGAGGGGGACATCGTCGCGTCCAAACCAAGTGATATCAAGAGCTTGAAGTGCCTTTTCAAGGCGGGGGATATCCTCTACGGCAAATTGCGCCCCAATCTGAACAAGGTGTGGCTGGCCGATCGTGACGGGATTTGTTCTACCGATATTTTTGTCATCCAGTGCACTCCGATGGTGGATGCCGCGCTTTATGCCTCCATTTTTCGCAGTAGTAGATTTAATGACTCCGTACTGTCCCAGCTTCAAGGTGCTCAACTTCCCCGCATCGGATGGACGTCATTTGCCGCATTAAAGATTCCGCTTCCACCACTGGAAATACAGCAAGGCTTCGCGGCAGAAATAGCCATCTACCGGAAAGTCATAAGTGGCGCCCGCGCTATCGTCTCCAACTACCGACCGCAGATTCCCATCCATCCTGATTGGCCCGTTCACGATTTGGGACAGCTACTTGAGAGCAAGCCGAAGAATGGCTACTCCGGCAATCCGGTAGATCGCGTGACAGATCTCAGAGTGCTCACTTTGAGTGCAACAACTTCGGGTCGAATGGATCTATCGAAGTTTAAATATATTGATGAAGACCTTGTGGCTGACGCGCCCTGTCGCTGCCGCAGGGGCGATATTTATCTTCAGCGCGGGAATACAAAGGAGCTCGTCGGCACGGCGGCAATGTTTGACGCAGAGGATGCTAACTACATCTATCCAGACTTGATGATTCGTGTCCGTGCGGACGAATCCAAAATCAGAAGTCGCTATCTACTGGCAGTGCTAAAGAGCCCGCCAGTTAGGGATTTCCTTACCAGAAATGCTGTCGGAGCCGCAGGAAGCATGCCCAAAATAAACCAGGCGATCGTGGAGAGTATACCGATTCCCTTGCCCTCACTGGCAACGCAGGAAGCCATAGTGGCTGAACTTGAGGCGGAGGAGAAGCTGATCTCAACGAACGTTGAAATCATCGCTCGATTTGAGAAAAAGACGCAATCTACTCTCGCGCGCATATGGGGTGAGGCCGAAATCGTCGCCGCGGAGTCTTGAGAATGCAAGATGCGATTGAACTCGCCGACTATCTCCCGCTCTCTTTTAAGACCCCCAAAGAGAAGGAATACATTGATTTCCTGTGGGACACCTTTGAGACGAACTACACTCACGGCAAATTTCAGTTCGCCTTTCTCGCCTACCACATGCTGGCGATGAGCTTTGTCTATTTCAATATCTGGCAGATCCGGCAGACCGAACCGAAAGACTTTGCTATGGGCCTGATTGGCTTCGGTAAGGAAACTGAAAAGACTCTTCTGGAAGCAAACTCGCCCTTCGTTTTCAGTACCGTGAATGAACGCAGCATCCTGCGTTTTCTCAAGCTGATTGCTTGTGACAACGGTAAGATCGGCACCTATACGAAACTAGTGGACGATCGCAACGAGACGGCGCATCCCAACGGAAACATCTTCTATAGCACCGCAGCCGCGCTTGACGCGAAGATCGTCGAGATTCTCCGGGTGGTCGCAGAGATCGAGAGCCATTCAAAACCGGTTATCGAACACTGCTATCGTGAATTCCTGTTGAACAACTATAACGCGGAAGATCGCGAATATCCGGATGCTGTCGATCAAATCAGAGAAGTGCTGATCCACAAAAATTACTTATCGCAGCAAGACATCGAAATATGCCACGGTTTGAACCTGGCGCAATTCGAGGGGCGTGCTGAATTGCCGGCCATTCGCGAGCTACATGCGTCACTCATCGCTACATGGCCGCAGACGAACGCCTGACGGCCCTTCGGGTTCCCTATGACAGTGGGAAGTAGTCGCCCAGCACTTCGCGCCAAATCCGCAATGCTTCTCCCTGCCGTCCGGTCTCTTCAGCCCGCATTGCCAGCGCGGCCTTGCGCTGCGCTTCTTGCAACGCCTTTCGGGCCGCAGATACCAACTCCGCGGTCATCTGATCTGAGACAGGCGGTCCGAGACCGGCGGGGTCTGGCCACGACGAACCGACATTGGCTTCCATAGCAGCGAATAGGTTCCGCACCTCATTCGGATAATCTGAAAACGGCGCTTCCACGAGCCCCTCCGCCATGACCTCAACCAAAAAAGATGGCTTGATTCGCTTGCCATTCGCCCGGTTCCAGCCCTTGGCCATCTTGACCAACGGCACCCAGCGGCCATCGAGCTCATCGTTTTTCTCGGTGGCCTGTTCCATGTGTTTTTTCGGGTTCGTGTTGATCCACTTGCCGGTGATCTTGTCTGGAATCTCGTAAATCTCTTTCCCGGCATCGAACGCGGGCACTGCATCGATGCTGAGAACTTTGCCATCGTGGTCATCGGGATAATAGTTCTTGTCGAAAGTGACGGTGACCGCGCGCCTGCAGAGTTCGACCTGGTCTGCGCCAAAGGTGAACTTCAGGCATTTTTCGAACGCCTGCAGCGTCTCGATGGGCGGCTTCTCGCGCCGCCATTTCTCATCCTCGCCGAGGACGAACATGACATCCACATCCTTAAGCGGCTTCGTCTTGGTGTGCCGCCGGTAAGAGCCCGAGAGGAAATCGGTATCCACGTCGAATCCACCGCGAATGCATTCGCGCACGTCGGTCTGGCGCCTAGAAGCGTCCTCCCTTTCTTTCGGGCCCAGTTCCAGCCGCTTCCGGAATTTGTCAAACGCTTCCGCAGTGGTGAGCATCGTCTTTACCTCCAATAGGTGGCGCCGGCGGTCACGTGGCCGGTTGCGATCACGGTGCCGGCCTGCCGCGCACTCATCTGCCCGGTCGAAAGGAACGAACAGCGAACGAAGCCGTCCACTGCAGGCGCACCGTCGTCCGTGCAGAGAAGAACCCGATAGGTACAGTTGCTCGATGGGCGCTTTGATTTCGCAATGATCTGGCGCAGGTAGTTCTTATCGAGCCACATGTCGTCATCGACGCCGGAGCCGCTGTAGCCGATGGGAAAATCCCACCGGGCATCGGCCTCGCTCGCGCCGGGCTTGAAGAACTCGACGACGATATTGTTGAGGTGGCCGGAGTCGAGCCAGGCACGGATGCCGCGCTCTATGGTGGCCCAATCCTGCATCAGCTTGTCCGGGCTGATGTCGTTCTCGCGAATGACTTCACGCAACACGTTGCGCATGTTGTCGCTCAGGAAAACGAAGCTATGTGCCTGGTTATAGACGTGGGAATAAGTGGTGCTCATCTTTTTATCCTTTAATGTTCCAGTCCACGACGATGCTGTCCTCGGCCTTGCTCACAGAGACGGTTTCATCGTCTTCGGCACGGTCTGCTTCAGCGACATCGAATACCTTGATACGCGGGCATGCTGCGAGGGATTGCTTCACCCACGCGATATTCTCGTCATCGCAGGGGACATGCATCGTCCAGTCTCCGTCCGTCGGATTCCACGTCAGGGAATCCACCTTGGTGCCCTCTTCCAGCGCCTTCATGCCGTAGCGCAAGTAGATCCGCAGCTGGGCGCCGACACCTTCGAGCATGATGGCGCGCTTAGCGGGATGTTCGTCGGTGATGATCGATCCCATCACTCCTGCTGCATTCTTCAGCTGGTCCGTATCCTTCGAGCCTGAGCCCGTCACGAGGTCAACGATGCGCTGCCACGTCTCCGACGCGGAGCGAACCGGTACGGAACTGATATCGCGCCGCACTTTCATTGCGCCATCTCCTTCTGCGTTTTCAGCGATTGCCGGAACGCCGCCTCAATTTTCGCCCTCGTCAGTCTGTTCGGGTCCTTGGCCGTTTCAATATCCGATCCGATCGCCACGAAGATCTCCTTGCGGATGCGGCGACCGTCGAGGCCATCGGCGACCTTGGCCAACTTGTCGGCGTCCGCCTCGAGTGTCTTCACGTGCTTCCAGATACCGCCGATCGCAGCGAGCGTTTCATGGATGATTTCCCGCCGCGCCTCTTCATTCGGCAACTCGAATTCCTCAATGTGATCCGCACGCGACAGGAACGCTGGATCGAGGGCTTTCGCAAAGTTCGTCGTCGCTAGTAGCAACACATTGCGATGCTCGCGCGTCAGGCGATCCATGCCGGAGAGCACGGCATCCGTCGCGCGGTGCACATCCGCAGGATTGGCATCAAAGCTGAGCTTTTGGCGCGACACAGCGAGCGTCTCTACTTCGTCAAGCAACACAATCGCAACTCCGCCCATCGCAAGTTCTGGTATCGTCTGCTCGAACAGCTTTGTCATTGCCTGCTGGCTACGACCGAGTGCAGAGCTTGCGAGCGCATGCGGGTCGATTTCGATATACGTGCACTTCTTCGACACCTGATGCGCGATCTGATTGGCAAGGCCGCGCGCAGTCGTGGTTTTGCCGGTGCCCGGCGCGCCGCTGAGCAAGATCAGACCGTGCAAGGGCGCCACCTCAAACGCCAGCTTCTGGCGTATCGTGAATGAAAGCAGCGACTGCGCCAGCAAGCGCTCACGCACCGCCTCGGGAACTTTTATGGACGACCAAGCGACCGCCAGGTCATCGTGCGGAATATGCAGGCGGCGGGCGACGCCGTCAGGATTGCTCATGGTCACATCTCTCGTACCGAATTGGGAACCCCAGCAAATCTTTCCCGTTGAACGAACACTAAAGTCAGTTTACAATACATACGTAAACTGGTCAATTGTAAACCGAAGGGGGATGCCATGATTGCGGATCGTATAAGACTCGCTCGTAACAAAGCCGGGCTCTCCCTACGTGAGCTGGCCGGCGAGATGGACAATCTCGTGACCGCCCAGGCAATTGGCAAGTACGAACGGGGGGAGGACATCCCCAGTTCCAAGGTGCTGAGTTCCCTCGCAAAAGCACTAAAAGTATCAATAAGTTACCTGCTCGACACCCAAGGCCTCGTGCTTTCCGGCGTCGAGTTCCGGACCAAGGCCAATACGACCGCAAAGGATCGCGCCCACGTTGAAACCGAGGTCCTCGAATGGATCGAGCGCTACCTGCAGGTCGAACTTGTGCTTGATTTAGACAGTTCCAAATGGCAGTGCCCCGTTCCATGCCCCAGGAAACTTAACGACATTGCGGAAGCCGAGCAGCTCGCCAAGGATGTGCGTGAAGCGTGGAAACTCGGCATTGACCCCATACCCAACATGACCGAGCTGTTGGAGGAGAAAGGCCTTAAAGTTCTCACGGTTCCGCTCCCGGATCGCGTCTCGGGATTTACCTGCATGGTGGGCAGGGGCGAAGGACAGCCAGGACTACCAGTGATTGTCGTTAATGATCAGTTTTCGCTGGAGAGGCGCCGCCTGACGCTTGCGCACGAGCTTGCGCATCGCCTCATTGACACCCATTGCCTCAGCGAAAAGGATGAGGAGAAAGCTGCCAATCTTTTCGCGGGCGCATTCCTCATGCCCCGCGACCATCTCCTCAAGGAAGTCGGCAAGCAACGGAATGCCCTCGGTTACAACGAGATCGTCGATCTAAAGCATGTGTACCGTGTCAGCGGCATGGCGCTGTTGATGCGCCTCCGGCAACTCGATGTGATCAGCCAGCCCACTTTGGTATACGCGTTCCAGACGATTGCGCGCGGATGGCGTACGCAGGAACCCGAGGAACTAGAAAAGCCCACAAAGCGCGGGCAGCGCGAGCGAGCCCGCCGCTTTGAGCGCCTGAGTTACCGGGCACTCGCGGAAGGATTGATTTCGCTGGGCAAGGCGTCCGAACTGTTAAGGCTCCCCGTGTCCGAAGTCGAGGCTGGTCTGAAAGGTCCGCAACCTGCGCATGCATGAGGATCGTCGTTAGTGACAGCAGTTGCCTTATCGATTTGCGCAAAGTGTCGCTGCTCGACGCTCTCCTCAGACTTCCGTTCGAATTCCTGATTCCGGACACGCTGTTCGAAGATGAGCTGGTGAAATTCACCGCGGCACAGAAAAAAGCGCTTCTGCGCGGCGGGCTGAAAGTCATCGAACTGCCCGGCGAGCGTGTTCTCCGCGCACAAGCGGTGATTCGGGAGGCCCCGGGGCTCTCCGTCAATGACGGGTTCGCCTTTGCGCTTGCAGAGAATCATCCCGGATGTATCCTCCTCAGCGGTGATGGCGAACTTCGCGATCTTGCAACGCGTCACAAGATGGAGGTCCACGGCGTACTGTGGGTGATTCATGAAATCCATCGTAACCAGATTGAGACAGCCCAGACACTGCTTGCGGCACTCAAAGGGTTTTCCGCGGACTCCACGGTGCGGTTGCCGAAACGCGACATTGCCGCATTCATCAAGCGCTTTTCCGCGCTCAAATAATTATGAAATTGAAGGCAAATGATGCCGAACGACAATAAAAAACGACAGGACGACCCGGCCTCGTTGCTCTCTCCCCAGGCGATGGGGGGAATCATCGCGGGCGAGGGCTTCGACTTTCAGACGCGCTATGCGGCGTGCGGAATACCGCTATGGCTGCTTGAGGCTACGTTCCAGCAGCTTTTCTTCGAGGGTACCGGCGACATCGATATTCGATACGTCGAAGGCGGGAAATCCTCACGCACTCATATTCAGGTCAAGGATCACGACGTTCAGCCAGGCGAGCTGAAACAGATCGTCGAACAGTTCAAGCAGCTCGATGCAGCGATGCCCGGCGCGTATAAATGCTTCACAGTGGTGTGCCCTTCACTGTCTCCGACGCTCAGGCCCATCGAAAGCGGCCTTGCGCGGTTCCGCGGGGCAAGAGCGTTTTACGACGACAACCCGAGCTTCCTTGCGCCAACCAAACAGGTGCTTGACGACAGGCTGCGTAGTGTCGGCCTGGGAGACCATATCGATTTCATCCACGAAAAAGTGCTCCTCGATGTGGGACACGGCGATATGCATCACGACGACCGGGCGCTCGCGCATTTCGTCAACCGCCTGCTCAGCCATCCCGACTACGCGGAAAAAGTCCGCTCGATGGTGCTGCCCGCGTTTGCCGAGACGATGCGGACGATCGGCGCCCGCAAGGGCAACGTCATCGACCGTGCCGATATGGAGAAGATCCTCCAGGATGCTGTCAGGGCGAGCATCGCTTCCGAGAAGAAAATCACTCTCTGGCTGCAAAACTGGACCTGCGAGACATTCGATGCGCCCGCCGACTATTCGCTCGACTGGTCGGCTCATTTCGACCGTCCGACGCGCAAGGTGCCTTCGCCGGAGATATGGAACAACGACCTGATTCCGCAATTGGAGGCGATCAAGAAAAAGATTCTGAAGGAGCGCCAGGAGCGCCTCATTCGTTTCCGGGGCAAGTGCGCCCTGTCCTCGGGCATTGCCCTCGGTGCGACGTTTCCCACGGTGGGAGGCTGGGCCTTCGAGATACCGCAGCCTCCAGCAAAGCAAGACTGGCGATCTGACGCGCCGGCAGTAAGCCCCTACCAATTGCAAGAAGAGATTCTCGACGGCGACCCGAAGGGCACGGATATTGTCCTTGGCCTGAATATCAGGGGCGATGGTCGGCAGGACGTGCTGAAGTACATCGACAGTACCGGCAATCCGCCGAGGATATTCGCGTTCATGTCGTCATCGTCGCCGGATGCGCAATCCATTGGTGGAGCAGGGGAGGCGGTCGCATTTGGCCAGGCAGTCCGCGAGCATCTCGGTCAACTCCTGAAGAAATACGGCCTCCGCAAGACGCGCATCTTCTTTTATGGCCCGTTTGCCCTCGCCGTGTTCTTCGGACAACAGCTCACATCGGTCGGAGAGATCGAACTTTTTGAATATCAGGACCCCGGCTACGTCTTGACTTGTTCCCTCAAAACATAGCGTGATTTTGTAAAGCCGCGTAAGGCGCAACCTATGGACACAGACATTATTGATCTGGACGCATTCAAGCAAGAGCAACTGAAGCTGCATTCGCTCATGGATGACGATCCCGCGAAAGCAATTGAAGAAGCCCGTTTGCTGCCCTCTGAGATACGCGTGAAGGGAATTTTCTATACCTGCCTCAAGGCGGGTGTGCTGATTGATGCAGGATCGTCCGCCAAAAATAAACAGGCCATCGAGGAAGGCATCGCTCTCTTTCGCAAGCTAGTCGCAGAATCGCCGGAAGAAGCTGGTTTTCACTACAACCTTGCTAACGGTCTTCTGGTCCTCGCAGACCTGCAACCCTATGCCGGAAGTACATGGTATCTGGAAACGGCTCCCATCCGAAGCGAGGCCCGAAGCCATCTCGAAAAAGCAATATCATCCAAAGATAATGCTCCGGTCATTTCCAAAGCCTTCGCTAATCTTGGCAATGCATTAATCAGAAGTCGCCGCTGGGTAGAAGCCTATGACGCTTACACTAGTGCGCTAGAGTGCGATCGATCGAATGCAATTGCGTCCACCGGAGCCGCCAAGATTCTTCTTCGTTGTGCGGATCGCGGGATCGGCAACAGGCGCATATTGCTATCAGTCGCCGCGCGTCACTTGAAGGCTGCGAATGTTCACCCGGGACGTATTGCTGAGCTGGCCGGAAAACTCGCACAAGATGAACTGACTCCACTGCTGCAGATGCAGCTCCCTGAATCCGACCCCCCGGATCTGACGGGAGCCAGCGACTACGAGAAATTTGTAGCGCGCCACCGCCTTGCGCTATCGCCGACGATCGAGGGCCTCGACTGCTCCCTTAAGCGATGGGATTCCCTGCGCTTTGACTCCATAACCGAATCTGTTGGGAAGTCCGGAGTGCCGCCGCTATTTGCGATGCTGAATGTCATGAAATCCGATTTCCTCGCGGCTCGCTATCTCGCGTATCAGGCGTTAACCTGCGAGTTTCCCGATAGCGGCTTCTATACCGACACTCTGGATTACGCTGTCTACGGCATCATGCCTTCCCTCTTATCACTGGCGCAGCGCGCCTGCATTGATGTGCTCGACAAAATTGCTGCCGCGACGACGGAATACTTTGCGATTCCGGGTAATGTCAAGGTCGTCTATTTCTGGAGTCGCTGGTTCGATAATCCGCGCGAGGGACCACCATTTGTCTGGCACTCGTCACTGCGCCCACACATTGATAAAGGCAACACCGCTATCGTCGCCCTGGCCGACATATCCTTTGACATCGATAAAGGTGGATTCCTCGTGCGCAAGAAAGCATTCCGTCACTCTTCCACGCACCGCTTCACCGTTCTTCACGATGAGGGATGCAACCCAAGTCGCGAATCAGCGCAGATCGAGCACTCTGAAGTGCACGAGTTTAAGGATCAGCTGATTGAGAGTCTGCAGCTGGCCCGCGCTGCGATTCTGTATTTTGTGGAGATGGTTTCGATCGCCGAGAAAAACCAACCTGCACGTAGTGGAAAAGTGGGAACACTTACAGTTCCCAGCCACCACTACATTCGTGGCGAAGATTGACGTTTTTCGGAGTCTCTCCCACGTTGCACACGTGCATCGCCTTTGGAAGACGTGCAGCGCGCCGCCGGGCATGCTGAGCCAGGCACTGCCACGCTCTATGACCGGCGCGGCTACGATCCGGAGAAATCCGCCAGTTTCTTTGCGACATACTAGCTCTATGCATAAATTGAAAGTTTTTATCGCCGAGTCTGTATCGCACGAAGATTTCTACGATCGCGATTGGGAAGGACATGCCGCTGAGGAAATCGTCCGCCTGCTGGGAGGACGAACCCGCTATCGGATCGTCCTTAACAGAACCCTCCTGCGCCGGGCAATTAACGAGGCTGCGGACCACAACTACGGAATTTTCCATCTTTCTTGCCATGGCGATGACGAAGGGGTCCGGCTGAGCGGGAAACGGGATGTGTCTTGGCGGGAACTTGCGGAATTGTTTCAGGAAACAAACTCGGCACCGGAGGCACTCGTCCTTTCGAGCTGTATTGGAGGAGATGCCGGGATTGCCCGCGCGTTCGAAAAACTAAATCAGCGGCCAACCGTTATTTTTGGTGCAGAGGCGCGGAAGAAGCACGACTTGATAACATTTCCGACAGCCTGCATCAGCTGGTCCATCCTCTATGCGGTTCTCGGCGCCGAAGGAATGACGCCCGACGCGTTCAAGGAAGCCGTCACCAAGATGAATAAAGTCACGCCACACAAGTTCGTCTATCGTCGCTGGGATGGCAAAGGCTACCGCCGTTACCCTGCGACATCGCGGTCATAGGCTATGAGCGTATATATCGCGAATTTCGGCAGGGGGAACTGGGCGTGGCCGGAGTGTTTGAAGACCAGCACTCTGGCCGTCATGGACGATGTGCGCGTCCATCCATTCTGGATAAGGAACGACCGCGAGGGTTACATCCAAGAAGCCCAGAAAGTTCTGCGGCTAGCTTCAGGCGGCCCGGTCCCGAAGCCAGTCGCGTCCCGTTGGTTCAATTTGAATGCGATACTAGCCACAACCGAGGAAGACTTATGGATACACCGAGAGAAACACGAGCTCTGGTGGACGACATCTATTAAGGCTGATGCTCAATTCGCAATAATCGATGATCCGAATCCGACTTCCGGCCCAGCAAGGATCTATCTTTACCATAAGAGATGTTCTGGCTGGTCCGATCGTAATCGCAAAGGCGCGCTTCTGGGCTGGGACGGGCTCCACCCAAAGGCAAAGGAATTTCTTTTTACTGAGGGCACTTTCCAGAACCTTTCCGAGGACAACGCGAATTATGCGAGAGCCCTCGTGGCCGGCGATGATCTTTCGCCCTGGCACAACAGGCCCGACTGGAAGGCTAAGGCTGATAGTGCAAAGCGAGCGCCGGTAACATACTTCGATTCCCGCAGGAAAGCGATTGTCAGGATGGCCATGACTGCTATGGGCACCATTGCCCAGAGTGGCGACGTTTCAATAGTCGTTAAGAAAGATAAAGCCCTTGGATTTCGCGACAAATTTGAATTGGAAAAGTATATCGACGACCTCATGATCAACCAGGATGGCGTCTGCGCCCTGACCGGCCTGCGGATGCTTTTCGATGGTGAATACGGCGACACTGAACTCGCTTGTTCTCTCGATCGCGTCGATTCAAACGGGCACTATGAGCGTGGCAATCTCCAGATAGTCTGCAAATTTGCTAACCGCTGGAAGGGCGCCTCGGACAATGAACAATTCATTGGTTTAATTGCAAAAATCCGAACTGGAACGTAACTCCCACTGATGTTCGCGACAACACGCTTTAGCGCCCATAGCCTCTTTTATGGGCGGTAATCCGTCTTGGCTAAAATGGTCTACAGTTCTTAATTAATGAGCGCCCCTAGCAAGATGCAATCCCGCGTCCTCAAATCCGATGCGCCATCGGAATTCATCGCGCAAGTTCAGCAAGTCGAGGATCAAAGCGACAAATGGTCACGGAACTTATCACTCGCCACGTTCACGCATGACGTAGCGGTTTGGGGCGCTCTCACTCAAATCATTCTGCTGGTTGAGTACCAGATTGCACAGCATGACCACGGGTCTCAAAAGCACCGTGAGGCAATGATGAATCTCGGCAGGGCTGGAGCACTTCTTATCGACGAGCTCCGACGGTCTGCATTGCCGAATAAGCCAGTTTGGCTGAAATGGACACCTCCGCTCGCGAACGCCAGTCATCAAGCAATTATGGCCGCCTTTCATCGTGACATCTTCATATCGACGTTCACGATGTGGCATAGGTTTCGCCGAACGGCAGAGATTCTTTCACCAACGCATTTACGCTTCAGCGTTCCGCCAACATTGATGGATCGCCGCATTATGGCGCACCAGCAGGGTTGCAGGATTCCGAATTGGCCATCTACTCAAGACAATCCAATCGATAAATCAATGGTGGATGATCCCGATACGGCGTCTCTAATTGCGAAGCTCCTCTCCAGGGCTACGGTTGAAGGTGCGCTCGCCCTGCGCTATCCCGATGATAGTGAGCTTTTCAGCCATTTGAGAGATATATACGATAGGCGGCTAGCCGTTGCATTTCGACGCAAACCGACCATCGATTTAGGAGGATACAATCTCGGCGAATTCCGGCGATTTTTCGCGGTGTTGCTTTCGCTTTGTTCGGTACACGAGTATCTCTGCGATGCATGGTCGAAAATGCACGGGCGATTTCCTACCGAATCGGCTGTGATGGTCAAGCGACTCGTGGAATGGACCTCCGTGATCGCCGGCCTTTCGAGCCTTCCAGAGAGACAAGTACAGCTGATGATCGCGGACCTGAGTTTTGGAACCATCAAGGCATTGGATATTTATATTTCTCCCTTTGTTCCAACGCTTGATGGAAGCACGCTATTCCTCATTCCGCACTTCATCCTTAACAGCCGAGCGGAGGAAAACATACTTCGGGTGTGCTCCTATGCTAGGCCTCGGTATTACAGTGTGATAGCCAATGCCAAAGAGGCAGAAATGCGGGAGGAGATTAAACAAGCGCTCCCGGCGCGATACGCCGCAAGTGGCCCGCTGAAATTGCCTGACGAAGAGCTTCCCGACTTAGATATTGTGATCAAGGACTTGGCAGACTCATCTCTGATCCTTGGTGAGCTCAAATGGCTACGGAAATCGACCCGAGTCCTCGAATATCTCGATCGTGATGCCGAGTTGGAGGAAGGATTCCGGCAGATCAAAGATATTAAGGACTATCTCAATGCGTCCCCTAATTTTCTTCAAGCAAATGGTCTGTTGACCAAAATTGATGATGAACCGCAGGTAACGTATGCAGTAATCGCACGCGACCACCTTGGGACTGTTGAAACGGAAGAAACCTTGCTGGTCGAGTTCGACGCGCTGATTTGGGCGTTACGCGAATCTTCCAACTTGGCCGAGGCTGTTCGCAAACTACAAGGCTACGAATGGCTTCCCGTAGAAGGTAGAGATTTCTACGTCCTATTCGAAGCGACAACGCTCGCAGGTGTAACGATCGAAACTGAAAGTTTCCATCGTCCCTAGCGTTGATTTTCGGCTTGAACACGATAATGAATTTTATCGGGTTTAAAATAACGACAGTTACAGACCTTATAGATTGATTCTTTCACAGCGTTGCAGCTCGGCAGGATGAAAGAACACGTGGATGCGGCCCAGATCGATATTCTGGGCGTTTTGCACTGCGCCGCGGAGTTCATTCCGCAATCCCGCTGCACCACCATTACCCGGCGTTCCGTATACAAGGAATATTCCACGGTGGTAATCCGCGTGGTTGCAGAACCATGTCAGCTTCCGCAGATCCATAATGAAAGACGCCATTGGCCGATTTAGCGGCTTTACCTCGACGCACGCGAGATTGTGTCCCATCTTGCCAGGCTGGTGCACAAGGAAATCCGGCTTCGCATTCGCATAAGGCCCGTCTTCAAAGTGAGGATGCCCCATCTTGTCCACTTCACCACCCAGGCTGAAGCCAAATTCACCCCAGCCGCTTCGCATCTGGTGATAGAGCTCGTAACAATAGACGCGTTCCCGGTAAACCGCGTCCGCATCCGCGATCGGAAGCTGAAAATACTCCCGCCCAACACGGCTGCACGATGTGGCCAGCATCTCCTCGAATTGAGTCAGTAACTCATCCATGTTCTTACGCCAGCATTTTATTCGCCGGGTGGTCCATCTTCACCCTTTAGTGAGGAGAACGCGGCGTCGGGTCCCGTCATGACGACGACTTGCGAGCCAATGCCTTGCCGCGAACTCGTATCCTCGCATGACACAAGGCCTCCGTAAATATGGAAACGCCATGCTGTGATATTCGGGTCATCCAACGCCTGAACACCTTCATATGTAAATGTTCCATCGCCCAGATTCCCTGCGACACGGTCGCGCACGTTGCCCCGGAAGAACCGGTCGAACATCTGCTCTCCCGCCTTTGTCACCGTGTACACCTTAGCGTCGTGTCCTTTGCCAAGAGTTACACACCAATGGAACGAGATCAAACCCTTTGCGGCCATAGCCAGCATCTGTTCGAGTTTCTCACCGTCGAAAGGTATCGTCATCGCCTCGCTATGCTCACCCATCGCGCCATCCGCGAGAATTTGTTCCTGCCCGCTCCCCAGTTCACGATGCAGCTTTGCATTATTCGCGAGCCGTTTGGGAACCATCGAGCTGAGGTCCTCGGCAGACGCGGAATGCCTCCCCCCAAACGGCAGGACGGTTGTCAGGTAATGTTCCAGTTTCAACTTCTCGTTATTGCATTCGTCGCAAATAGGCGCCTGCGGCAAATTCGCTCGGTTGCCCGGAAGAAAAAACTCTCGCGCGAAGATGTGATCTCCCGTGACCGCCTCTCGTTCGCCGCAATAAGCGCACGTCTTTCCCTTAAACTTCTTACCCATGCGTCTCCCTGCCACTGGAACCTTTCGGTTTAAGGCACGCTGCCCCTCTCCCCGTAGTCCCCGACGCACGGCCTGCCTTTACCGCTGACCGTGTGACATCCCTCGAGTAAGCGCTCGTTCCCTTTCGTTCCGTCCCGACCACAAATCCTCCTCCAGACGCGCGCGGAGTGCTGTCCGCCGGCCGCTGCCCGCTACTTTCGTCTCGCGGCTCTCGGCGGTTCGGAATCCGCTGGAGCCAGCGAAGGACATCGAGCATGTTGCAGCATCTCCTGAAAAGTTTTCTGGGTGGAGTATTTGCCGTAGAGCGAAACCGCCCGTGAAAGCTTTTTCGGGTTCATCTCTTTGGCCTTTTCGCGAACGTGAGAAAGAACGGCGTCCCGGTCCTCCGCAAGGTCGCCGAGCTCATTAACGAGATCAACCAGCAGAAACTCGGGAGAGAGTTGCCTGGGAACATTCATGCGGCGCTCGAAGGTGACCATGCGATTGCCAAGTGGAAATGTCCCGTGCCGTTTCTGATTGTCGACAACCCGTTTGTTGTAGAGCTGCGTTGTCCCAAGTCCCAACTGGTTGTAGGCATTCGGGGAGGTCACGACAAAACGGTCTGTCTTCAAGAACGCTTTCACTAGCTCATGCTCGTCTGCGGGAGCCTCTCCAAATTCAAATTTGCGAGGGCTGTAGTACAAGCCGTTGCGCAGTTTCTGGAGTGTTCCGTCGCCGGTAAGTTCTTTGAGGTGTCGATCGACACTGTGGGACCAAGGCAGAAGATCCTCTCTGCGGTAGACACGGCCGGGGCGAAGGCGTCGCTTGAATTGGTCAAGTGTGCTTGTCCGCATGTTCCTGATTCTCCACAGCTTATGCTAGTTCTTAGATGCACAAATGCCAATTATTTTAGTAACGCTTCATGCAATATATGGTTTCAACTATCGTTTAATCAATAACTTGCATATATATCAATGCACAGTGTTTCCAAACATTCTTCACCTGCCTGCGGTCGATCGACACCGTCATACTCCTAGTCCAATTCCTTGGGCGATGGATGACGCCTGATTGATTTCCAGAGCGGAGGTCTTCGAGACATCTGCCCCTAGTTGGGGGCCGAGTTTCGCCACATCGTCGGTGAAGACTACGGCGTCATGGCTGGCACGCGAGACGGAAACGTAGGCAAATCTTGAGTTGAGCAGATCTGGGTGAACGCTGGTGTCGGCGTGAACGAGGACGCGGTCGGCGGTAAGCCCCTGAGAGCTGTGGCTGGTGACAGCATAGCCGTGGTCGAAGTGAGGATGCTCGCGAGCATTGAATTCAATCTGGTGATTGTCGCCAAGGCTAGCGACCACGCGGCCATCAGGATGGATCGATTCGATGACGGCAAGGTCGCGATTCGCAACGCCGAGTGTTTTGTCGGGGGCGGTGAACTGGATACGCTCCCCTACGGAGAATTCGCGGCCGACTTCTTGATATACACTCACGCCGGCCAGGCGACGGGGATCGTAGGTCGCGAGCTCATGGTTTGGTTTCTCAACCGTGAGCAGATTCGCGGCCGGGTCGATTGCAACCACCGACGTATACGTTCCAGCCCCGATTCCGATGGCTTTGCTGCCGCGTGTGTACCGAATTACATCGTTGACCTCATATCGGTTTGCCCAAGAGCGCTCAGCCCCCGTCATGTCCTGTTGCTGCACTAGGACACGCAAAGCATGGTCTTCCGGGGCAAGCGTTCCAATGAGCTTCAAGTTCTGGCGAACGGCGACGTTCAGCTCGCGACGGGACGCGTTGTCCGGCGAAACGATCAGAGTGTTCTGCGGCGATTCAACGTAAGTCTTGGCAATAGCGCGGACGCGGTCTTCTGCGTTCGGAATCTCTTTGACGCGCCCCTGTTGTTGCAGTGCTTCGAGGGCAGCGGAAACCTGGCCCGTAGCCAGCAATTCGACCGTGGATTTCAGAGCAGGGTCCTGCTGGCGAACGATCTCATCGAGCATAGCTGTGCGCATGCCCGCCTCCTGTAGCTGCTCAAATGGGCGGCCGGCTTCAACGCCTTGGTGCTGGCGGATATCACCTATTAAAAGCACACGGTCATCTGGGCCCAGTCGCGATAGGAATTCGCGAATCTGGTTAGTGCTGGCGAGGCTCGATTCATCTACAAGGTAGAAATGCCTCTGCTCGCGTAGGTCGGGATTTGCAGCACGAGCGAGGAAGGCTTGCAGAGTTCCGGCGTCAATTCCCGCGTCTTTCAATTGGCGCGCAGCGCGCGAGGTCGGAGCGAAACCCTCGATCTGGTAGCCCTGCCCTTCCGCAGCGGTTCGGATGGCGGCGAGTGTACTTGTCTTACCTGAGCCGGCGAAGCCTTGGATTCCTTGAATCCGATCCCGAGAGCTCAGCACATCCTCGATCACGCTCCTTTGCGCCCGGTTGAGCTGCGAGTATTGATCGGCGACCGCAATGGCCTGCGGACGTGAAAGAACTGGCTCTAAATGGTCTAGGCCCTCCCGCATCCGGCGGAGAATCTCGTGTTCAGCTTGGATGGTTTTCGCTGTCGTGAATTGGCGCCCTGGAACGCTCTGAGGTCGTTTAACGATTTGAAATTCTCCGGAGGATAAACGAGCATCAAGATTGGCGCGAACCTGCGTATAGGTAATTTCGCCCATCCCACGACGCAGCCCGTCTCGGATAAGCGCCCGTTCATCCACAACCGCCTCGCGTTCGAAGTTTTTGTCGCGAGAAAAGGTAAGAGATTCTCGAACCCGATCCAATGAGTTGACGGGCCTTTCCTGATGTTGCGACCCCTCCCGAGCTGCGCGTACAACAGCATCGGCTTGGTGTCCAAAGTCGGCTGCCAGCTTGCGGTGTGCGGCCATTACCTCTGCCGGGGAATGGATCTCTTTGCGGTCGCGAGTAGAGTGCGCTGCGATCTCGGCGGCTTCCTTACCGGAGCGGCCTGTGCGTTCGAGGTATTCACGAATCTGTTGGCTTCGGGGACTGGATGCGTCGAGATATTCCTGGGTATAGCCCTTGATCTCCGGAGCGCCGCTCCGCCCAGTTGTAATCTCGTAGCCCAATTGGCGCACTCGGTAGGTCAGTTCGGACTGATAGACCGCCGTCGCAAACTGCTGCGAGGCAAAGAGGCTGTGCGGCTGAATCGCCCGTGGCTGGCTGTTGTCCCGTTCGGTCACGTTGAAAACCACCACGTGCGTGTGCAATTGTGGCGCGACATAGCCGTCGACGGGGCGGGCGGTATCGTGCTCAAATTTGGCGGCGACAAACTTGCCCGTAGTCTCAGGCGGATGGTTCCCGCCGATGCGGGCTTGTGTGTAGCGTTCGAGCTGGTCAAGGGCAACGCGGACGCTCTCCCGATGCGCTTCGCGGACGCGCTCATCGCCACCAACAAGAGCGGTGAGCGAGACAGATTTCGGAGCGGAAAAGGTGGCATCCCATCCGGCACGGTGCTCCATCGTTTTGATGGTCTTGCCCTCAGCATCCTGATATTCATATGACGATCGTTGGCGCACTAACTGTTCGCCCGTCTGTGGATGTTGGCCCTGGCTGAGACTCGCGAAGTCCTCGGAAGACACCGTCCCGGAAAGTCCGAACTCATCAGCTAGCCGCCCTTGCCATTCACCCGTGATTACGCCGCATTGCGACCAATAGTTCTGCTCCTTTGCGGTGAACTCCTTTTGGTGGTAAGTCTGCGCCTGGCCAGCGGAGAGGGGCTTCGAAATGGTCAACATTGCAGGTAACTATCCACGAAGATTAAGACTTTGTTGCGCGTTAACGCCCGTTTCAAGCTTGGCGTCCTGCGGCATCTCCGTCGCTGTCTTTGGCGATTTTCGCTGCGGCGGATTGGACACACTAGGGTCGTGCTTCAATTCCACTGACCGCAATTGTGGCCTAGTTGCTCCGACAGATTTGGGATCGTACGGGAGCTTGTCCTCGGGTGTACTCCGCAAATCGAAGTCAGTGGCGACAATCGGGACATCAAAGTATGGAAATGAGAAGCGTGTCACATAGTTCTCATATTTCATGTAGGCGTGGAGGTCCGGGAGGCCGGAGATTTCGGACTCCATCACCAGCGGTTCAATCTGACGGTCCAAGGCGAAATTTTTTCCAGCACGAGAGCCGTCGAAGTGAGTCTCGCGAAGCCGTTCGATCTCGACCTTTCCAATGAACTTGCTGACCCATTCGCCGGCACTCGGCTCCTTTGTCTTGAGCCAAATGCTGGTTGCTGGCTGCGACAGCATGACTTCAGCGAGGTGACCGTATAGGTATTCCAGTTGCGCCTTCCCCTGGAAACCGAGAATCACCGGGTTCTTGCTCTTGCGATTTTCGGTAATGGCGGTGTGGAGTTGGGGAAGCTTCTGCAAACTCGCCAACTCGTCGATCACGAACCATGCCCGCTTTTGTCCGTCCTTCGGCTCGTTTAATAGACGCAAGACGAGCAAATCGATCCACAGACTCTGAAGCGGACGAAGGGCTTCGCGCTCTGCAGGAAGCGAAGTAATAAAGATCCATCCTTGCCGTGTTTCGGCCCATTCTGTAGCCGACCACTCGCCGTTTCCTTGGCCCTTCTTTGGAAGGAGACGGAGACTGTCAGCCACCAACCCAAGCGAGCCCAGCACACCGGCGCGCTGATGCTCCGCCTTCGGATCGATGAGGTGGGCATGCTCCGTGCCTTTGAGCCTACGGTCGATCTCCTGCGGGTCTGACATCCACTTCACCAACTCCTCGGGTGTTGGGCCATAGGCCATCAGAAACGCAAAGATCTTCTGTGGCGACTCGATGAAAAATTCACCTTTCTTGTCTTGGGGCGGCTGGAAAAGCGATACAGCCAGAGCCTTTGCCTCGGAGCGGCGGCGCAACTCTTCCGCGGGACCCCAATAAGGACATCGTGTGTCGAGCGGATTCAAGATCACATCGCCGTTTTTCGGGTCGTAAAAGCGCTGGACGAACTCTCGTGCGGGGTCATAAACGATGGCGGAATCGCCACGCGTTCTTATCTGTCGAAGGATCTGGAGCATGATGGCTGTCTTGCCTGCGCCGGTATCCCCGATGATCTGCATGTGTTGTGCTTCCGCTCTCACCGGTATCCGTATCATCGCCTTCATTTCGTCAGTCTTGACGCCGATGCCATCTCCACCGACTCTGCTGTTGAACTCTTTCGGCGTCAGCATCTCTGGGCCTTTCAGGCGTCGTCCGTATCTCAGTTGTCGCCGCCGCTGCACGTCCTTTGTGATGGAAAATGGGAGCTGGATTATGAGTGATACCAACCCTAAAAAGATCGGGAGCTTGTATATATCGAAGAGGCTGTCGCCACCGTAGATAGCAGTCTTGAGGTAAGCACTTAAGGACGCGTCGTTGTAGTTCTCTTCCGGCCCGAGGTAAAGCAGAACATAGCCGCTCCGCAAGGCGGACCGCGAGAGCGCAAGTGGAATGGGCTTGCCGCCCGGTTCGAGTGTCGTGCCCTCTGTCACGTCGCCGTTCGTGGCGGGACGTGGTGGAATTCCACGAGCACCCAGCATGAGCATTCGATGATTGTCCCGACGGCTCCCTCCGATTGCACCTGCGACGCTTGATCGGATGTATGTCGGCATATAGAAACGCTGTAAAGGGTCGTTGCCGAAGGTGAACCGGCAGTAAATGAAGAATCCGGTCAATACGACCGCGATGAATACCGCCCCATAGGTGTAGATCGGGCTGTGCGGCGGCCAGATAATTGTTTCCTTGCGCCCCCACTTGGTCGTTGCCATCGGCTATCTCCTTCCTGCGGGAGCAGCCAACTTCGCCGCGAGTTGGTGCTTCGCCTCACTGATCTCATCCAGGAGTTTGTCGAATGCGTCGGGGGCGAGGAGTTGGCCAGACGCCACAGGTCGCAGCACGTTTACCAGGAGCAAGCGAACTCCAAGAATCTCCGCCAGCGCTGGATCGCTCGTTGGCCCTGCCGATGCTTCTCGGAGAATCACGTCGCGGATCCATTCCCCCCGTGCGAGTCCCTGCGACCTGGCAAAGTCAGTCACCCGGCGCAACTCCTCTTTTGTGAGCTTCACGGTCACCGGGAAGACGCGATTCAGAGTGCGGTCGCCATCAGAACTCTTGTCTGGCATTGTTTTCAAAATTGCCATGCTGGCCGTCCATTTCACAGGTGCACTCAAGTGCACCGAAAATTGTCATGTCTTTGAAATCGCTGGAAGTGCACCTCAGTGCACTCACACGACCCTCGAAGGGGTGGAGTGTCAAAATTCTTCCGGTGCGAAGCACCGTTCTTGCATTGCCACAAAATTGGACGCTCGATCACGCCTTCACCGCCCGCACAGAAGGCGTGGATTCCACCCCACTAACGACCTTCTTCCCAGGCTGCTCGGAGGTACCATTGGTTACGGCTTTCCGAACACGCAAAGTCGAAGCGACCTGCTTCGCCTGCGGAGTCTTCAGGAACTCCTGAAAATCGCGGTCTTTCGAGAAGACATAGTTCAGCGCCTTGTCCACAACGTCGTCAGCGGATGCCTGGATAAAAGCAGCATATTGATCCACCTGGGCAGCGGTCGCCTCGTCGAGCCGAACGGAGGCGCAGATGTGGCGGATCTGGTTGATTTCAAGCAATGGCATATTTGTTCTCCTTCATTTGGGTTGAGCCTGAGTCTCCGATATTGCCGGACTCTGGATGTTGGGTCTCGAAGACAGGTTCGATCAGGAAGCACTTTGCATCACGGTCGTATCCCCGAATAGCCAGGACCTCACGCAGGATTCGCCGACCTGGTTGTCGTTCGATATGAACGACGAAATCAATGGCTTCTCCGATCTCAGCTTCCGTGTCGGAAAAAGTACTTTGGGCGTGACTGCGCATGACGAGATTGGCGAAACGGCGAAGGGCCTTTTCGGCGGAATTGGCGTGAATGGTTGCTAGCGACCCGGTATGGCCGGTGTTCAAGGAATCGAGCAGCGTTCGCGCCTCGATTCCGCGCACTTCACCCAGAATGATCCTGTCGGGTCTGAAGCGAAGAGTGTCCTTTAATAGTTCGTCAAAAGTTACGGTGTTCTTGAAGGTATCTGTTTGGGACTGGGCTGCAACAATGTTTGGCTTTCGGATGTGAAGTTCGGGTGTGTCTTCGATAACGAGAATGCGTTCCTCTTCAGGAATTGAGTTTGCAAGTATCCGCAAAAGAGTGGTCTTTCCAGTCCCTGTTCCTCCACTAATGAGCAGCGTCTTCCCGCTGCGAATCTGGTCTGCCAAGAGGTCCGCAATTGGCTGCGTCAGTGTGCCGCGGGCAATCAGATCTTCCACCGTGTAATGCCGGCTGGTAAATTTCCGTATTGCGATCGCCGGAGCGGGACTGACGATCGGTGGAATCCATGCCGCCAGGCGGCTTCCATCTGGAAGCTGTGCCTGTAATCGTGGATTGTCTTCGTCCAGCCTTTTGCCGAGCTGGTTAGCAATCACCTCGAGGCCAGTGCGCAGCTTGTCGCCGTCGAATGAGATGTTCGGCTCTTGGCACAATCTTCCCTCGCGCTCGTAAAACCATGAGGCATCGGGATTGCCCATGATTTCGCTGATGCTTTCGTCCAGCAAGAGCGACTCTATTGGCCGAAGAAATGGAAGGATCAATTCGAAACTCATAACGGGAGCCTCACGACAATGGAAGCCCAGTCATTGACCGGGCTTCCGACAGTGACAAGCGCGAGCCTCATGCGGCCGCTTCTTCCTGGGTCACTTCATCGTGATCCTGATCCTCCGGAGCCGATTTCTCGGCACGGTCCAGCTTGAGGATCGAAGAGACCCGGATTTCCCAGACGCGCTGCTTCGAGTTCGTTTTCTTGCTCTCGTATTCGCGGCTGCGCAGCTCGCCTTCAACCTGGACATGTGCGCCCTTCGTGAGCGTCTTGGCGAACTCTGAAAGCTTGCCGAATACGACGCAACGGTGCCATTCCGTATGCGAGACATACTCGCCGTTCTTTTTGTAGGAGGATTTGGTTGCCAGCGAGAGAGTCGTGACGCTGACATCTGGGTTATTGGTGCGAGCTTCTGGGTTGCTGCCGAGGAAGCCGATGAGCGTTACTTTGTTCTGATACATGAGTGTGTCTCCGTTTCTTGAATTCGCCCGTTGTTGCTCGGGTCACGTGGAGCGAAGCTAGCGAGTGGGCCCGGCTCCCAAGTGCCGAAGGTCTGCTTTCCGGGAGGGACCCGAAAGAAGTTTGCCGGGCGTT
>Ga0335072_10002179_pt1 | contig 30843 bp, 23 predicted proteins | sample Lox_Sample_21_FD_206725 | JGI IMG/M metagenome (GOLD analysis project Ga0335072, IMG submission 206725) | Soil microbial communities from Loxahatchee National Wildlife Refuge, Florida, United States - Lox_Sample_2.1 | ecosystem: Environmental > Terrestrial > Soil > Wetlands | place: USA...
AGTGGGTAACTGTAGCGTTGAACCCCACTGGTGGATTCGACCGCGTGGTTAGCCAGGATGGTCATGTCGTTCCTGTTGTAAGCAAGAGTTAGCGCCTGCGTAGCCATCCAAAAAGAATCGAACCCTTTGCCCAGAGATTCTTGTATAATTCGAACCGCATCAACCACGATCGCACTATCGTAAGCGCATTGTAGCTCTGCATTCATTATGCCTTTCTCGGTGGGCTTGGCTTCGACAGTGAAGGTGGGCATTGCCATAGCGTGCGACGTAGGGGCGAGAGCGCCACCCAAATTATCAATGGCTTGCTGTGGATACTTGCGTGGGCGGTATGACTCAGTGATGTCCGGTTTGGCGTTCCCGATTCGGGCAGTTACGGTGCCTTCCACCTCATCACAAAGAAAGCCTTTGCCTGGTGGTGGCTTCGCTATTTTGTACCAAGTAGTCAATTGCAAAGTCGACTCATTCCTACTTTCACCGACGGCTTCAAGATATCTTGCCACTCTTCCGGCTCTGGCGAAGCAGATGCACGATCCCTATCTAAGTATGCTTTGATCTGATCGAAATCTTTCAGAGGCTTAGCCTCTCAGCGTGCGTCGACGACGCCATTTGCGGAGAGCTATTAAGCGATTGCCGGTCGTAGTGAAAGACGATTGTGATTCGGTTTGGGAGTTGCCAGAGTCTGATTTCTTTTTACGAGGCATGGTATTTGATTACTCTAGGCTTTCGCAGTACGCTTGAAGATCCTTGTGGGTGAGCCGAGTTCTTTTCAGTGGAAGGAAGCTTGTCAACTGCTTGGACTGTTCCGATCGTTTGCGTTTTCTGACGACGGAAAGGGTAGGAAACGGATTTCGTACTTGAGCTTGTGGAAAGGTGTAGCCTGGAGCGAAGGCACATGGTCGGCGAGGAAGGACAAGCTTGAGTTTATCAGTAGTAAGACGGGAGGCTTAGTTGCGGATAGGGTGCGAAGCTACAGAGGGGGGAACAAGCCGACAGAGACTCTGGAGGCATGAGATCGTCCAAGCTGGTACCGCGCCTATCTTCCGGCCTGCTAGACAACAAACGACGTAGGGTTATGCCTGGGGCGAAAAGCATGGTTTACGGCTGCGGCGTTCGATGCTGAGAAAGATGGAAGTTCAATGTTTTGGAGACTTTTTGAGAGAGGGAGAGAGAGCAATTGGAAATGCGCGAGTGATGTCATAAATTCTCCGCAAGATAAGAGGGAACTGCACGCGGGTTTTCCAAACCTTGGCGCGTCCGAATTGTGAGCTTCGAAATGAAACTTGATTATTCCCTGCGCGCCCACCTTATTCACGCAGGATGTTATTGCGGCGCTGGTCTGCTGTACACCTTGTATCTGTAGGCCGGCCCACGGCTCGCCCTGCAGTCCTACAATGTTGTGTGAAGCCTCTCTCGAAGAAATCCTCTCGGCATCTGGCCACGGATATCCCGTCAGGGAGCGACAGCTCAAAGCCCTCCTCACCCACGTCGTCCAAGGCAGTAAAAGCAGCAGCGAGTCCCAGTCATAAGCCAAGCTCCCGAGATCCGGATCTCTCCCTTCCCCTTGTGGAATACGACAGTTCACTGGGCCGTGTTCGAAGAAATGTTTTGGTGTCAGCGAAAACAAGTCCAGAAACCCTGACTACACAACTGTCGCCGCTACTTAGTGCGCACATGCCAGCTCTCAAATCCACCAGATCCATCGGTTCTAAGGGGTGGAGCCTTGCTTTAAAAGGGGATACAATCATACGATTCTTCGCCTTCGATACCGAGGCTGACGCCACCAGGTTCGTCGATTCAGTACTCAAGGTAGCGGACGAGATGAACCATCATCCAGAGATAGCTACTATTGCGGATCCAATACATGATACTTCACCTTTGAGATATGTCGCAATATCATGCAGCACCCATCGTCCACCAGGACTCAGTATGAGAGATGTACGTTTGGCGAAAAAGATCGACGAACTAGCAGAATCGTTCAATTACATGGCAAGGAGCAAGGATGCCAGGAGAAGCGTCTTTAGAACAATTCGAAGACGGTTGGCTGAAAAGCTGCGAAATCAAAGAGGTGGTGATGAATCGTCAACAAATCCCGGCACATGAACGTTGGACTTTCGAACTGAATCAGTAGCCGTCACTAAATGCAGATGTGAATAGTCCCACATTCATGGGCTCTTCGAAATTGGCCTACCACATCACTCTGATATCGAGCATATCAGCTTTGTAGGGAGGACGCCGCAACTTAACATTGTCCCCGTAACCTCTTGAAGCTATACTCGCGCCACAGGCCCAATTTTTCTTTGTTATCGCAGAGGCCGTGAAAATCTGGGGCTATGGGATGCGGCCAAGTGGCTTATGAAGCGACAATTTCGGACGCGGCAAATGGATCTTTTCAGACTTCTGAGTACGTGCTTGCAGGCCCTACACTCTTACAGCAGCCTCTCAGGAAGCCGAAAGGCAAGGAAATGTATCTGCCACCCAGCAAAATGCAGTCTGCCTTCCGGACTGGGACTCTCGGCCGCAACCACACTTCTCCGATGCCGCTACAAATCGTGGCAATGCGAACGCAAGCAATCTCCGGACGGCAGTGGATCTTAGTACACCTGCCTTCACAAATTTTGTTGATCCAGACATGGAGCAATTCGGGCTTACGAGCGATTTCCAATGTACCTCATCTGGGTGGCCCAATGATCAAATGGACCTCGGTATCTCGGCTTCTGCCAGCGAGTGTGCTTCCATACAACTTCTCGTTGATTGGACCGGAAAGCTGGCTGACTCGAGTGTTTTTGCGATAGCTGCCACTGCCGTTGCCGAGGCTGAGATTTTGGGCCGTAATTGTACTTCAAGGTAGGATCTAGACCTTGCCGGTTGATTTGGTTAGATGCATCACGCTGCTGGGGATTGGGTTTCTTCTCGTATCGGTGGTTGGTATTTTCTGAACCTGTGGATTGGGATTGCCCCCCTGCCGAGGTTTGGCATTGTGTTGACTTAGTGGGTTAGTCTTGTTCCAAGGCTGAGTAGTGATATTGCGCAGACTGGTGAGGTACTCGTGCTGGGGTTTGATATTGTGTCGATTGCTCGCATTGGCATGAGGCCGAGGCTTGGGGTTAGTATTGCCCTCTTGCTGAGGACTGACCTTGTTCCGAGGTTGAAAGGTACTGCCGACATCATACTTTGGGTTGGTGTCATTCTGGATTTCATGACTTTTGCAAATTCTGTATTGAGAATTCCAATCATTTTGCAGCTCGTTTGGGCCCGTATTGCTCTGTTGCCAAAACCTAGTATCTTTTGCGGGGTTTAGAGCTCTCCGACTCCTGAAATGGCGCCGTTGGGTCTGCCACTCAGCTAATTCTGCCTTTAGGTTTTGTAGTTCAGTATAAACGCTTTGTAGCCCTGGTGCGGCGTTGTATGCCGAGCTGGCATTGGCGAAAGGCTGTCCCTTACCACGGAAATCGAATCCATGCGCGGGTGAATGTACCGGAGACGACATGACCGTATCGCCAGAAGGTATGGTGTGGGCTAAGGAGGGTCTAGGTGGACCTAGGTGACCATTCGATGAGTGATTGGGAGCTGAGGGAAGAGGGATGTTTGTGTAGGTGAAGCGAAAGTTGGGTATAGCGTCCTTGCCACAGGGATTAGCTAAATATCCGCTACAATTCGGACAGCGCTCGACGTCGACATCTAGCTCGCTGGACATCTGAGACTTGAAGCAGGATGAACATATGATGTTTGCACAACCACGGTGAAGAAAAATGATTTCATGGGGTAGGATACCAACATAACATTGGGGGCACTGTGTCCCTTCCTCAAGCAAGTCAGACGCGCGTAGCACCGTCACGGACTCGTCATATAGTAGTTCTGCCTTTATGCTTCGGGTGAATAGCGGCATTACAAATACTATGTTTGGGAGATGCGTGCGATCGTAGCTGGCAGCAGTATTCTGTAGGGGTCCGTAAATTTTGGTAGTTTATCTATTGTAAGGACAGCCGTCGGAGAGAGGATAATGCTATTAGAAGCGTGTGCTGTTGCGTTTTCTGCGTGCTATTTTAACAACAGTTAGCCAATGCGAAGAATGAGGGTCAAAGGCAAGACGATCCGTGCTGCACAAAGCGAGCTATGAATAGACGTACCTAGACAACGAATGACGAAAGAAAATATCTCGTCCGGAATCTCGCTCCAACAAAGCCTTACTGCAGCTTCATCGGAGAGGGGAAAGACATGCTCATCCACAGCCAAGCCAGATATTTGTGACGAGAAACAAGATGAGGAAATGGAAATGAATTGCCGCAACCACAATGCCATTTGAGACTCGCAGGGCGGGTTTCCAACTCCATATCCAAAGGAAAAAGGCATTTCTTAGCGCAAACCGAAGCTCAAGTCGCCTCATCTGATAGAACACAGTGAGTGCCATTGCCGACCCTTAGCCTCTTCCTCGATCTCGAAACTTCTTCTAAAGTCTACCTGAAGCCCAGCTCACTGAGAGAGCCCATGACGCGCGATGTCGAGAGCGATGTTGAAAGCGGTTAATGTCCGGCGCTCTCCTTGACATTTGCCGCCACCCACCTGTCCACCGTTTCTGAAGATGCCGTTGTATGTGGGTGGTCGACCCCGAGGATCTCTCTTTGCAGACTTTCGACCTGCCTCATTAGATCTATTGCATTTTGGTCTTGACCTTGTGACTTCCATGTATAAGCCAGATTAGCCATAGCTGTCAGCGTGTCCGGATGTCGGTGTCCAAGTAGCCTCGAACGTGTCTCCATCACTTGTCCTTCTAGAATCTCTGCCTTATCCCACTGTCTCTGATTCCAGTAGATCAACGCCAAATCGGCCATGCTCGTCAGTGTGTCTGGATGCTCCTTGCCCAGCACCGTCTCTCTCAGCCTGAGCGCTTGCCTATGCATCTCTTCCGCCTGCGTGTACTTGCCCTGGTCACCCAGTACTGATGCTAGGTTGTTCATGCTCATTAGTGTGTCTGGATGCTCCCTGCCCAGCACCGTCTCTCTCAGCCTGAGCGCTTGCCTATGCATCTCTTCCGCCTGCGCGTACTTGCCCTGATCCCCCAGTACTGATGCTAGGTTGCTCATGCTCGTCAGTGTGTATGGATGCTCTTCGCCCAGTACCGTCTCGTACAGTCTGAGTACTTGTCGATGTATCTCTTCCGCCTGCTCGTACTTGCCCTGACTTCTCAACACTAATGCTAGGTCATTCATGCTCGTCAGTGTGGATGGATGCTCGTTGCCCAGCACCGTCTCCTTTAGCCTGAGCGCTTGCCTATGCATCTCTTCCGCCTGCTCATACTTGCCTTGATCACCTAGCACTAACGCCAAGCTGCCCATGCTCGTCAGCGTGTCTGGATGCTCCTTGCCCAGCACCGTCTCTCTCAGCCTGAGCGCTTGCCTATGCATCTCTTCCGCCTGCACGTACTTGCCCTGATCACTCAGTACTGATGCTAGGTTGTTCATGGTCATCAGTGTGTATGGATGCTCTTCGCCCAGTACCGCCTCGTCCAATCTGAGTACTTGTCGATATATCTCTTCCGCCTGTTCGTACTTGCCCTGATTACTCAACGCTGATGCTAGGTTATTCATGCTCGCTAGTGTGGATGGATGCTCGTTGCCCAGCACCGTTTCCTTTAGCCTGAGTGCTTGTCGATGCATCTCTTCCGCCTGCTCGTACTTGCCCTGATTATCCAACGCTGATGATAGGTTATTCATGCTCGTTAGTGTGTCTGGATGCTCCCTGCCTAGCACCGTCTCTCTTAGCCCGAGCGCTTGCCTATGCATCTCTTCCGCCCGCTCGTACTTGCCCTGATCATTCAGCGCTAACGCCAAGTTGTCCATGCTTGTCAGTGTATCTGGATGCTCTTTACCCAGCACTGTCTCCCTAAGCTTTAATGCTTGTCCATGCATCTCTCCTGCCTGCTCGTACTTTCCCTGATACCACAGCACTTCTGCCAGGTTGTTCATGCTCCTAAAAGTGTCAGGATGCTCTTTGCCTACCACCGTCTTGTATAGATCTAATGATTGTCGAAGTATATCTCCCGCCTGCTCATACATACCATGATATCCGAGTACTTGTCCAAACAGATCCAAGCTCCCTATTGTAGAGACATCGTTATTGCCTAACACTTCTCGCCGTAGCTCGTACGCCTTTTGAACACTTTCCCGAGCCCGCGCGTACCTTCCCTGTTGCATCTCGAAGCATCCCACATTATGGAGAAGGGTGGCGCAGTCTTTAATGCTCGAGTCTAATCCTGACGCATGTCGAAGGACTGCGCGTGCGTGAGGCAATAGCACCTCGCACTTCACTCGGTTCTTGTGCTCACCATTAGGAAATCTTCCTGCCACTAGCCGCACTGCTTCCTCCACCATATTCGTCCTCTGCTCTGCCGCTGCAAGCCAGTCTTGCACCGACAGCTGCACCAGTGCGTGCATCGTCCACACCTCCTCTCCAGAAGGCATTACCAACGAGTACCCGGCTAACGTTCCAAGTGCGGCCAGAAAGTCGACGTCTCTTTCGTCGTTGCGCTGTGCCAAGTCCTGTGGAATCTGCTGTCCATCCAGCATCGCCATCAACGACAGCAGTTCTGCCGCACGAACGTCATGCAACCGGATCTGCTCGAATGACAGCCTCCACGTTCGAAAAATCGAGTTCGGATGGCCTCGTGGTCGTCGGTGATCTTGAAGTTCAACACTGAGATAATCAATCAGGTTCTGTTCGTCCTTTTCTAGAGCCGCCAGGTACTTCTGTACACTGATCCGGTTCCGATTCATGTACGCTGCGGCCTGCGCGATGGCCAGCGGAATCCGTCCCAGCTTCTCCACGAGCTTCTCCATTGCTGGCCCATCTACATGATTAATCACTCCACGTCCTTTTGATCGCAGCAGGTTAATGCTCTCTTCGATCGAAAATGGTCCCACCTCGATGCACGGCTCTCCGTGCGCCAAAGCTTCTCCGATATCACGATTCCTAGTCGTCACGATCATGCACCTCTTCGTATTCAACTGCTTAGGGAGATAATCGACAATGGTTCGGCCAGACCCGCTCTTCCCCCCGATCACCGTGCCATGCAGAAAAAGACCGGCGTCGTCGGCATTGTCCACAATTATCAACCAACCACTAACCTCTTCGTTGTCAAGCCAGTTCGACACTAATTGACACATATCGACCTGAGGATCCTCACTGCCCGGAAGATTTAATCGCCGGGCAATATCTTGATAAGATTGCACGAAACGTGTCGCGTTGGCCGTATCTACCCAGAAGATGTGGCTCTGCGGATGATGTTCGCGGTACTGGTAGGCATATTCAATGGCAATCTGGGATTTCCTGGCACACCATTCTCAGTATGTCTTATGTGCGATGGGTCGTGAGAGACTATACCCAACCCCTCCCATTCCACATAGTGACAGACAATATTCCCTTCCAATTCTTTCCTCCATCTGGGAGAGGATCAACTCACGACGGACAAAGGCTCGGTCTCTCGGAAACGGGACAGAGTTGATGATTCTTGCCGGCTCTGTTGACAACGTATGAAATGATCAGTAAAATAGACCGCTTTGAGTATTAGAGCCTCCGAATTTTTGAGCACCCCTTCTGCTCCATGGATAACATCTAGCAAACCCTATCATTTGGCACGATCTCCTACTTCCTCAGGTCTCTACTTCCTCCAATCATCATAGCAGACGTGGAAAAGGTTTACTCACCCGCCATCTCGGTCAACTCATTCACCGTTCGTATCACCATCACTTGGGTCCCCGATATTGTATTGAGAAGCTCTTTCGCATATGCTGCCGCCGAAGCCGCCGCATACCCCTGCCACAGCTTATTTTTGTGGGTGTCGGCGTAGTCGCAGATCCCTCGAATCACCAAGCACGGAAAGCTATCCATCAGTCCAGCCGCTTCCATCTCGAAACAGAGCACGTTCAACTCCCGACGCAGTCGCTCTCGTGTCTGACCGTCTTTCAACACCTGATTACCAGACGCGATCAAGCCGTAGTGCACTATCGGAATGTTGTCCGCGCGTTTGGGCCTGCTCACTAGTCGGTTGGCATCACACTTAGCGCAGGTCGCCTCACCGACTACGTGGTTGTAGTCCGTCTCAAATAGCTGATCGTCTTGTGAACGTGGCGCGGTACTGGCGTGGCGGAGTCGAGGGAATTTTGATCCCATCTCCAACAAGTAACGTGGGAACACTGGCTCATCCATCAGGTGTCCGGCTTTCAAGGACGACACGGCTTGTAGGAGTTCGTCAGGTGGTCGATTCAACAATCCCATTCGCTCGAAACGTCCGGTCTCGACCGTCTTGCCGTAGTCGTACTGTATCACGCCTCCCGTGGAACCAGTAGGCTTGCTAACCACCACATCCCCAAGTCGAATGTCATGCTCCGCACTAGGCACCCCTCCGCCGATGCCCACCATCAGGCCAAACCGTAAAGCCCGAAAGGTCCAGGACATCTGCTCCGCCACCCGGGCCACCGACGTGACTCCCATCACGCCTTCCGGCAGGCACGCGATCACGACGTTGTGTGGCCCGATGCGTCCTAAAGCGTAACTGTTGTAGTCGCGCCGGTCTTGTGGTAGGCTGTCATGTCGCTCGTCCAACATGGCTCGTGCCACCGCCATCTCGGTCGCTAGCGCGCAAATCCACCCCACTGTGTAGTCATCATGCTTCATCTCCGCTCGGCTCTGTTATATCATTGTCAGTTGAACATTGGGGTCGGTGACTGGTGCAAGGCCGAGCTAGAAAGGCTTCGTCAGTTACGGGCCGAGCGCGACAGTATCTGGCAAGAACGGAAGGGAATATGGAAATAGCGCCCGACAGTATCAGGCCGTAATTACATATTCCAGTAGGTTGATCGCTCACGCAGGTGCTCGCTTGGAAAACAAGGCAATAAACGGTGTGCTCTGGTCAGCTGCTAACCCAGTGGATATTCTTTTGCGGCATTCCGCCCCGGAGGCTAGAACCATCAATTCTGCGGTTAGCGGGGTATTGGAGCCACCACACCAAAATCTGGTCATGTCATAGTAATTTGGTGGCGATCTGGGGCAACGATATGTTTGCTATTCCATGGGTTCTATATCATGAAGCCGCTATTTACACTGCCTACGCGTTTTCATGGTGTTGCTATTCACGTGATTTGGGCTTGCGCCGGTGCACACTATTGCGAGGTCCAGCCTGAGTTGCCTCCTCCGTGGTAACGGGTGCTCATACAACCTCCCTTTCAACCCTAGGAATAGCCTCCGAGATCTAACGTTTACGGGGTCCCTTTGCCTTGCCATTTGCCTGCTTTTTAGTGGGTGCCGGAGGCGCATTCGGTCTTTCAGCGGAAGCTAGATCCAATGGATCCCGCACTGAAATGCAGGCCGTCGGAACCGAATATTTCAGTCATCGTCGGTGATGATCCACGCGCAGGCAGCAAAACTGCGATCGGCCGAGGGCCAATCCGTACTCTTGCAGCCATAGCTATCGGGATCATGAATTTTCGGGTTCCAGAGTAAGGTAACGGGATAGCAAGTTTGCTTCGCAGTTAATTCGCAGCCCCTACAACGTGATGATGTCCTGAATGGTGTTTGGACTCTTAAGTGCACCACAGTTGCGGCGCTGGCAACTTGGGGTCCAAATAGTTAGTAGACAAGGTCCAATGGCCATACCCCTGAGGCCGAGCCATTGTATCGAAACAAGGGATGAACTAGCTTGACCTTGATGACGCAGGGTATCGTTGAGGGTATAGAAAGAGGTGAGGAAGTTGTAGGTGATGGCCACAGTCCACCCTTCACTCCAAACAGTCCATTTGGTCATAGGCGGGTCGCCTATATCTCCCAAAATACGGTAAGGCAGCGCTGTTCTGACGGACGCGTAGCTGGCATCAGGACCAAAAATGCAAGGCAGGGACAAGAGAAAGCATTATCGGCCCCTTATGCAATGCAGACGAGATCTAAGACAGGACAAAGATCTCGTGGCATTAAGCCTTCGAGTCTCCCTCCCAATTGCGCTGACAGTATGAGGCGATGGTCCTTAAAGCGTAAACCCTCTCACAATTTCAGCTGAATTTAGCTCTGATCACATCTGCATTCCATCAATGTCTACCTCCTTGTTGGGTAGATACCGTCAAAGATCTCCGTCATACTTCACCTCCATGCTTCGACGCGGTCTCAATGCAGTCTTTGAACAGAATGTTCTGTCCCAAATGTCTTCCTGCATCTCCTTCAACGTATATGTGTAATGCGTTCGGCAGGCCTGGACAGTGGGATGATCCGGGGCTAAGGTCATCCCGTAACCGTTCAGTGCCCTTTGGTAGAGTGCGTTTGCTTCACTGAATTGTTTTCGATTAGAGAGCACATAGGCCAGATTGTAAATGCTCGCCAGTGTGTCAGGATGCTCTTCGCCTAAGCACCGTCTCTCTCAGCCCGAGCATTTGTCGATTCATCTCTTCCGCCTCCTCGTACTTGCCCTGATCGCTCAGCACAGTTTGCTCATGGTCTAACATGTACCAAGCTGCCTGTACCTCGATCTCCGAGGAGCGATCCATGCCACAGTATAATGTTCGAAATCGAGATTGAGATCAGGCCATAGTGAATAGCAGGCACAGAGTGTATCAGTTAAGGCGGCGGATGGGCAGTGTGGTATCGGATTGAAGCCGCAATGGCATAGGCATTGGAAAGTAAGGGTAGGAGTTTCGAGTGTCGGCGCGTTGGATGTGGACGTGGGAGAAAATCCCCGTGCTAAGTCATTCGTCAGCTTCGTGTGCAAAGTTAGGACAAGGATCATGGGGCCTCTTTGGCACTTTCTCGTTAGTGGAGGCAAAATTTGGACAACAGACCTTACGCCTTAGGCTGTAATGTGGGGTATCGGGGGTATCGTGCGTCGGCGTAACCTGGGGTGAACGCCAGCCTTGCGCCAAAGGGCCCGATATGTGATAGATATCCGCCATCACTTCAGGGAATTGTGAGTCTACGCATTTCCTTTCTCAGATGTTGCGTTAACAGAAAGCCTTGCTTCAGTCCCGCTCGTGACGCATACGAATATGTCAAAACCATCGAGAATCGGTCGTTGGAAGGCTCGCTTCGCCAAGCATGATAACGCCTCGCCAAACTCAACAAAGGTATTTGTCTATCCAAAGCCGATGCAGGTTAAGACGGTCGCTACATGTCAAAATTCTACTGATGCATGTCCTTCTTGAGAACAGACCGGTGAAGCAGGCCATTCCCGAGTTTGGATAGGCAAGTGTCTCACGATATAAACCAAGTTAGAGAAAGAACAGTCTGACCATTTCCAGACGGCGTCTCCCTGCCTCAACCTTTCCCGCTGCAACCTGAAAAGCCCAAAATTATCTCTGCACAACAAGCTCTACAACTGGCGACCGAGAAACTTCAAGCTGCATTGGAGGAAAAGGCCTATAAAAAGTCGGTGAACCAGGCCTTGTCTAAGGCTCAAAAAGAGCCTTCAAGGTCAGGGGAACTGTTTGAAATGGTCACAGAACAACTCTTGACCGATGACAAGAATCAGTGGAATACAATACCGGGGAAGATAGGTGAATTTATGTCAAAGTTATACCCCATCGCGAATCTAGTCTTGGGAACTGTCACTAGCGCATCAAGCGTAGGTCAAAGATCAAGCGTCAGTCTAGGGTTTTAGGCTGATTTTGTTGGTAGGCAGCAGGTTTCTTACCTCTCAACGTTGCAGCTAGTGGGGTAAGCCAGATATTGACAGTATGTTATTCCTCAGTTCCCCGCCTCCAAAGTGTTCGTCTCTAATTATGGTATCAGTTAGCCATAAACGAATATGGCCGATCGAAGAGTATCATCGAACAGCTCGGGAACCTTCCAGATTATCAGGAAAGAGTAGAAAGGCTACGAGATATCAGTTTAGACATCTTGGGGGAATCAGTTCTCGAAAAAGCGACGTATCTCCTCGCAGCAATTTCTGATTTCCTGCGGATCAGTTTGTTATATCTCAAGCGTTACTACATCACGAACTTGTTGAAGGGCCTGACGGAGGACGATGTGGCCCAGAGCATGCTATCCTTAGCAACTGCTGTCAGGGATTGTGACTTAGCGGTATCTCAGCAAATAGAGGGCATCCTCTTGAAGCAGCAGCAAAAGAAAGAGAGAGAAGAAGTGCTCGAGTGGCTATCAAAAGAGAATTTCAAGGAGAGCCAACATGACATTCGGAGCCGGCGGTTGAAAAATACCGGACAATGGTTATTGGATAACCCCGACTTTCGAAAATGGCTGAACGAAGACCTATCTATTCTGTGGTGTGAAGGTCTAGGTAATATATCCTATTCATGCCAACTGATCTGATTTAGAGTTGACAGATGACAGCTGGTGCAGGAAAGACTTGCCTTACGTTAGTGGATCTTCTCATGTTCTTGCCTTAATTTCGGGAGCGTCGATAGTAGCTTATTTCTCTTCAGATCAATTGTCGTTGATCACGTCACCGAAACGTTTAGGTCGTCTGAAAATCGGAAGTCTCTGGCAGAAATCGGCATCACATTCTTGTACTGCAAGTCTCCAAGGCCAACTCATCAGACGGTTCTAGGGTTCGTAGCGAGTGTGACGCGGCAGCTTGTTGAGCAAGGAAAAGACAATTCTCCTCTCCTCATCCGAGCCAAAGAGTTCAAACAGAAGCACTCGGGTGAGGAAAAACCAGCCACCCTGGAGGAATATTCCAAATTCTTATCGGAAATACTGGATTCGTTCTCAAAGGTCTATTTGATGGTCGATGCGCTGGATGAATTTGCAGAATCTTCTCAAGACAGGAAGAACCTCGTGAAAACTCTCCTGGAATTGAAACCTGCCGCTGAAGGGAAGCTCCGGCTGTTTATCGCGTCTCGCCCAGCGAGTGAAATCAGAGAAAAACTCGGGGTTCAATCGAAGCTGGATATATGTGCAAGTGATCCGGACATTGAATCGTATATTGATCACAGAATTGCGCAGTATTCACAAGTGATGGAATGGGTCCAACGATATCCGCACTTGAAGAACAAAATGGTGACCACAGTGAAGGAGAAAGCACGCCATATGTAAGTGTAATACACCCGGCTTGCAAAGCATCTTTCAAACCTGCTTATCACACCAATTACAAGATTCAGACTCGCAGAGCTGCAGATGGACCGACTTGTGCGCCAACAGACTGCAGGAGATCTTGATGATACTATAGAAAGGCTGACGAGCAATCTTGACGACTATTACTCTGACCTAGTCTCCAGAATCCAAAAGTCCGACTCCGAAGTCGCTAAAATGGTCATGCAACTGCTTACCTGGTTGGTCTATGCGAAACGCGATTTAAAGGTCCCCGAAGTACAGCACGCGTTGGCTGTGCGCCCCGGAATTTACTCTGCAGAAAAATATGGGCTCTACCTCAGGCCCGACCTTAGAGAGTATGTCGACCAAGCTGCAAGTCTCGTTGTCGTCGCCGAGCAAAGCAATACTATAGTTCTTGCTCATGTGACTGTAGGGGAGTATCTCAAAAAAAGGACAGACCTATTCCTCAATCCAGAAGCCGACTTAGCGCAAACTTGCCTCACCTATTTATCTCTTGACGCGTTCACCGATAATGCTAAACCTAACGTGGAACATGGCGCCAATCCGAAAGACTACCCTTTTCTCAAGTACTCTGCTGAAAATTGGGGCCACCATCTGAAGGGCGAACCGGAACAAATGCAACAGCTACAATGTTTAGCCATCGACTTCCTCCATAAGACTGGAAATATATCCTACTACTTACACGTCCATCCATATTTTCCTAGCAGGATGTCTCCACTTCACATCACTGTCGCGTTTGGCTTGGAAACAATAACGCAGCTGTTGCTGGAGAAGATGGATAAGGCCGAGGTCGTGGCAAAAGATAACTATGGACGGACGCCGCTGCACTGGGCGGCTAAGAGCGGGCACGAGGCGGTAGTCAAACTGCTGCTCGCGAAGGATGGAGTCGACCCGGACTCCAGGGATGACCATTTGGGACGGACGCCACTGTCGTTGGCGGCGGTGAGCGGGCACGAGGCGGTGGTCAAGCTACTGCTCGCGAAGGACGGAGTCGACCTGGAGTCCAAGGATGACCACTTGGGACGGACGCCGCTGTCGTGGGCGGCGGGGTGCGGGCACGAGGCGGTGGTCAAGCTACTGCTCGCGAAGGACGGAGTCGACCCTGACTACAAGGATGACCATTTGGGACGGACGCCGCTGTCGTGGGCGGCGGTGAGCGGGCACGAGGCGGTGGTCAAGCTGCTGCTCGCGAAGGACGGAGTCGACCCAGACTATAAGGATGGTTTGGGACGGACGCTGCTGCACTTGGCGGCGGGGAGCGGGCACGAGGCGGTGGTCAAGCTGCTGCTCGCGAAGGACGGAGTCGACCCGGGCTCCAAGGATTTCTTGGGACGGACGCCGCTGCACTTAGCGGCGGGGAGCGGCCACGAGGCGGTGGTCAAGTTGCTACAATCGCGTGACAGCCTATCTCTATAACCTACATTTTTGCTCGACCTCGTCCCCACCCGCCACCTGCAGGTGGCCTTTCTTTAGATAGACCTGGAAGTGGCAAATAGAAGACCATAGAAGATTGGAAAAAGTTTGCTTGGTAACTCCTCTTATGGTAGGCGAGAATATATGTAACGCGATACTAAGCAAATGGGGAGGGCCCTCCGTACCCACCGCACCCCCGTGTGGTGACATGTTACCTTTTAGCGTGGAATCATGTCCCGGGGGGCTACCGCGCCACAACAAACAGCCTCCCTCTTACTTCCTGTTCACGGATCTTTTACATGTTTCAATTGACCAATCAGACACCCGCCAAATCCTACTTTCGGAATTGCAAGGTTAAGATGAGGCCACCTAACCTAACCTTCCGAAAAAGGCGGCGGGAAGGTTCGTTCTCGGCAACGCATCCCATAGATATAGAGTGACGAGGAGTGCGAAAGAAACGCGATCATACAGGATGCGATGATTCCGACTCAGAGGACTCCGTCACAGGCGATCGGCCAAATATAGGCCAAAGTTAATTCTTCCCACGCGTCGATTCGAATCAAGTCTCACTTAATCGCTGGCAATATAACGATTACGAACTTCACGGCTTAATGGTTTATTCGTCGCGCAGTCGTCTGAAGATAGCACGGCATAACTGTCAGCCAGCCTAACTAAGCAAGGGAAACAAGCGGCAGCCGACACGCTCAATCGTATAGGGAGGAATCTATTGAAAGGTACGGCGGAACCTATACATACTTGACAAGATTGACGCCCCTCTGCTAAATACTCCCCTATCCTAGCCTTCCTCTTCGCCGTCAAACGTCTAGCTGGGTTCTCGTACAGGTACGGCGGGAGTAACTAAGGTCAAATCGAAGATTTGCAGATACAGTACAGGTTGAGACAAAAGTCGACCTGGGAAAAGGGACATGGAATTGAAAGTTACGTAATATCTAGCCACATAACCAACTGCCAGAACTCCTTTTGGACTGGAAGTTATGCGAATGTCCCCAGATCCCACCATGCATTGCCAAGTTGCGCCCATTTCGACAAGCTTGTCAGCACCTTGAATCCTCGTCCTTCCCTTAGACCACTAAAGCCCATTCCACCAGCTCGTCTTCTCGACCGTGAACTCCCCCTTCAACGGTGTATTCGCACTACTATCTCCAACCAGCACCTCATACCGGTCCTTCTCCATGATCCACGCTTCTCTCGTCTCATCCCAAAAGCTTGCGGCATATTTCTTGCTCAATTTCACTTCCACCTTCTTCTTCTCTCCTGCCTTAAGGACCACCTTCGCGAAGCCCTTCAACTCCTTGACCGGCCGAGCGATACTCGGACTGTTCTGGCTGATATAAACCTGCACAACTTGGGCACCTTCAAGCTTGCCCTTATTCATCACATCGACCTCGACCACGATCTCATCATCGCCCTTGTCGCTCACTTGCAAGCCGCTCATCCCAAACTCGGTGTAGCTCAGGCCATGTCCGAATGGGAAATTGACTTCTTTCTTCGTCTTCTCATAATACCGATATCCGACATAGACATCCTCACCGTATATTGTCCGACCACGCTCGCTACGGTAGTTCAAGAAAGCAGGGTTGTCTTCATTTCTGATTGGGAAGCTCAGTGGCAGCTTAGCGCCTGGGTTGACATCTCCGAACAACACATCCGCGATAGCGTTGCCAGTTTCGTTACCGCCGTACCATGCCTGGAGTAGCGCTGGGGTTGACGCAATCCAGCGTGACATGGTGACAGGCGTTCCAGACTGAATCACAACGACGGTATTCGGGTTCGCGGCAGTTATAGCAGAAATCAGTTCGTCGGAGCCAACTGGAAGGTCCATGTGCGGCCTGTCGTAACCCTCGGATTCAAAATCGGACTGGTACAGAGGTCAGACGGTTCAACCAGAAGTAGTACACCAACTCGGAGAATGACCCGCACACTTACATTCAACCCAGCACAGATGACAACCTGGTCAACCTCCTTGGCTAAATTGATGGCCTTTTCCAGCTCTACCTTTGCGTTCGTCTTCCTCGTACCCCCTACTCTCACGCCACCGGCCCCCATTGCCGTCGCACCTGGAGACCGTATTGTCATTGCCGGGAGGGTCCCAACAGCAACACTGATGTCGTACGTCTTTCCCTTCTGCAGCTTCACCTCTCCAATCTCCTCCCGTGTACCCGCGCCGAAGAAGCTGTCCCCAAGGACCTGCTTTGTCTCGTTATCCACAATCAGCTTCCCATCAATGAAGAGCTTTGCTGTTCCCGCCACTGACACACTAAATTCATAAACGCCAGTCTCATCTGGCGTAAATTGGCCCTCCAAGACCAAATAGAACAAGTGGTTTGCGGGTAGTTGAGCGTGCTTGTAGTCCATGAGCATGACATCGGTAGTCGGTACGTGCACTTCGTCAATCTGCTTGCGGTCCTTCTTGCTCGGTGGGTCGAGGTAGACTTTCATTGTCATGCCAGACTCGCCAGATTTGGTTTTGGTTAAGTAGGAAAGGAAGGGAAGCTTCTTGTATGCCGTAGCCCCAAGGGCATACTTAACCTCTTTAGCTTGTGCTTTAATACCATCGAAGGGCGTGATAGCATAGTAGGGAAGGAGCGACGCAGAGCCCCCGCCTGAGTAGGCAGCTATTTTGGCATTGGGACCGATGACAGCAACCTTAAGCAGGGTAATTAGTCATAATGCTCTTTATAAGGAACAGCTAGCGCTCCACTCACGGTTTTGTCTTTCTTTAGAGGGAGGATGTTCTTCTCATTCTTCATCAGCACGATGGAATTTGCAGCCACAGTCCTCAGCGCTTGTGCCGTCTCTTTTGAGTTCACTGTGGTCTCTGGAGCATTCTCAGGAATACCGAGTGGTTCCACCCTTTTGACCAGCTTGAGTACTTCGCGCACGCAGTCGTCGAGATCCTTGTCGACAAGCTTACGACACGCAAGAGCTGAACTGACGAGTTTGCCTCTGATGTAGGAGGGACCTGGCATTTCCAGATCCAACCCAGCCTTGATCGACTCCGTCGTAGAATACGCGCCAAACCTAGGTTGTGGTTAGCATCGCCCTCTCCACCAGGGATGAAAAGCACGGGAAGTTGAATAGTAGCTCACCAATCGCTCATGACCATTCCGTCAAATCCCCACTCGCCTCTAAGAATCTTCTTCAACAGTTTGGGGTTCTCGCTTACATGCACACCATTGATGCGGTTATATGCAGTCATATAAGCCCAAGGTTTTGCATCCCTTTGCGCAATCTGAAATGGCATTAAGTAGATCTCCCTTAGCGCTCTCTCGGTTAGAATCGAGTCTACGGCCTGTCTTTCATGCTCCTGGTCGTTGCACACAAAATGCTTGACGGTCGCCGAGACACCCTTGGACTGAATGCCCTGCACGGTCGCGGCGGTCATCGCGCCAGCCAGGAATGGGTCTTCGCTGAACGACTCGAATCCTCGACCACCAAGTGGCGATCGCTGCATGTTGGTCGTTGGGCCAAGAATGACAGAGGCTCCTTTGGCAATGGCTTCGGAGGCTTGCAGAGCGCCACCATCATGGATGAGTGCGGTATCCCATGTAGCGGCTAGTGCGGTGCCCTGAATTTTATCAGTATGCAAGATTGATGAGAAGCAAAGCAACACGGGAAAGACAAACACAGGGAAAGCAAGCGGCGGGAACGCCATTGAAGAATCGTGTTCCCCGAACACCGTTCGGGCCATCTGTCAGGCGGATCGATTTGACGTTCAGACGCGGTATCGGTGCGGTATGCCAGAAGTCGATTCCTGTTGCGACTTGTAAGCTCTAGTCTGCTATAAGAGGGAGATGGGCGGTGATACCTGAGAGTAGGGATATCTTCTCATCTATAGTCAATTTTGATAATACGTCCTCGACGTCGAACGTCAACTTGCTGCTGTCGGGGGGCATTATGTACGAAGCTATTCTTTGAAGCATGTGGAGAACTGTTGAGGAGAATTAGGGAGAAAGGGAGAGAATGACTGAAGGTAAAGCACAGGTGCTATGAGACGTGGGACTGGAAGGTCGCAATTGGCAATGGGCAATTGGAGTTTCTGGGTTGAGAGTCGCGAAGGCTTATATGTCCTACACATTTCTACGAAGTCAAGCCGAGGGTGGACCTTGACTCTTGTACATTTCCATCAGTGAGCTCTGCGGAGAATCTCTATTCCTGGCGCGGAGATGGAATGTGGATCTGAACTCTTGGGAAGGCGAAACAGAGGTCGTGGTAGGGCCGGATTGGGTAAAACCCTGGCAGGCTTTTTCTCGAGGCCGGCTAATCTTCGGCCCATCGCATCCCAAAGGTTTTGTTCAGCGATCGAACAGGGCAATTCTTCGGTCACGTACACGGCTTTCCTATCATGTTGGAATCCTCCAGAGACAACTGACCTTGCGGAATCGATCCCGTGAGCCGGAGAAAAGGATGCTCGCGGAGTTTCGGGAAGAAGCTCTCCAGCTTTGTCTACCAATGGGTATACTCGTGCACTATCTCTCGCTTTGAGGCCCTCAGTCACGGCTCTGACTGTTCTGACTGTTCTGACCGTTCATGTCATGCAAAAAGTTGCTCTATGCCGCCATATCTAACAATGTAATGTGACCACAATTAGGACATTTTGCCCTGCAGTGACCCGCTTCCCCTACTTGAAAAAATTCCCATGATGCCGAATCCGACATAGAACAAACCCAATGGATACGCTACAAGTCCTCTCATCCCTCTCATCCTCCCCACACTGACAAACATTCCACTACTGCTGTACGTACTCCAGCCAACCGCCATACTCGTGAGCACATAGCCGAGCAAAGTGTCCATGGGTAAGAGTACTCCGAATAACGCAGTCAATACCAACGGGAGGAAACAGTATCCTAACACACTTGCACTACGCCAGTATGTTAATGTGCTTGAGAATCGACCACCATGATCGCCAGAGCCACCAGAGACGTGATCTTGCTGACCTGGGGGTTGCGCAGGTGATTCTGTCGGGTCGAGGGGCGGAGTCATGAGGGAGAAGATGGTATGTAGCCCAACGGAACCGAAGAGGGCAATGCCATATATGTATCCGTAGAAGAATTTGCCGGATAACGCAAGGAAGGTTCCGTAGAGAATGAGGAAGATGAGGGCGCCGTACAGATCACTGTCGTCCATGATGTGTGGGGAGGGCGTAGTAAGCGGGTTCAGGACGGTGAGCGTCTGCGGGTTTAACATCAGCTACAGATGTTGAAAAAGTGCCTAAAACCATGGTCTTCGAGGCTGTGCGACAGTGCAGGTTTCTCATAGTACATACCTTGGTCCTTATGTGATCAAAATTCACTCCCAATTCCTCCAACAGAGGAGGTTCTCCATCATAGCCTTCGGTTCCGAAAGCCGCGATCCAGCCAGTGCGAAGACCTCCTTGCTCTCCCATGCGCCCGCTCACCGGTGGTGCACCAAAGCCTGCCGCGGCCCCTCCTCCATAGCTCGAATAGGCGGGGGCTGAGGTAGGTGGTGCGGAACCGTAGCCTGCTTGAAATGGGGTGCTGTGCCCAGACACAGGTCCAGTGGAGTAGGTAGAGGGATAGAACTGGAGATTCTCTGCAGCCTGGGGGTTCGGGTTCTGGGGATACTGTTGTGAGTAGTACTGGGCCATGGCGGCCCTTGACGATCGTGGTTGTGCGCAGCTGCTGGATGTTATGTTGCGTATGTTATAAGCTTAGAGGGATGGTGCATCAGGTCATAGATCTATCGTCGTCAAATGCTTGGGATGGTCTTGGTTGAGTGTTTAAGTGTGGTACGCAATGATGTTTTTCGTTGAAACTGGCCTCAGAAATTTGGCTGCGGCCAGGTAGCTACTCCGATTGGCTGCAGCCTTTACGCCGCGAAAAGGACCAAGTGTCAGTTTCGGCATATTCGACCACCGCACATTCACACCATCAGATCACTTCTTCACCAATCCTTATAACTCTGCCTGCTAAGCCCGTCGTCGCCAATCTCAGTATTAGCAACCTGGGTACAGACCGAACTGGTAGTTTCATTGGAATACTCGCCAGTGCGTTGGTCAAGTATGGTACCCCGACCTCTAAATCTGGCAATATTTAGAGATGGGTGAATTGATCATGTAGATTAGATACTTGAGACATTACTGCGTGAGGCTCTTGACAGAGTGGTAATAAGGTAAGTAGCCGCAAGGGGTTGCAGCAGTCAGGATATATACCCCTGTAACCAGCTGGGCAACGAGTCGGCCTGGCTGGTATACAAACAGGGTATTGATAAGCTGTAGGTCGACCAGCTAAATAACAAGACAATCTGTTAACGCGGTATGTTAGGAGGACGGGCGGAACAGGGCCAAATGTGGCAGGTCAATGTCCCACGCTTGTAGCAGAAAATGCCTAGGGTAGTCAAGGGATTGTGCTAAGGCCAAGGTATCAAGCCAGGGAGTGATTTCCATCTGTTCTCCTTGCAACGCCCATTTCCGGAAGTCATACATACCTCCTCAAGTTAGCATAACTTGCGAAAATCCGGCCTGGTACCACAAGTTTTCCGGTTTCTGTAGAGAAAAATTCCGAGCTTTCACACCTATTATGGCTACAATCCTAGACAGATTATGATCAGTATAAGTCTAATCCCGACTCATGCGTGTCTCGCCTCCGTCACCCAACTCCAGTGCCTTGCCCGAAAACGACCCCGAAAGCAGCCGTTTTCTGCCACTTTTCACAGAAACAGATACTTATGCGGTAATGTTTGTGACACCTTGATCGATCGCATCTGGGCTCTTCTGTGAAGTTCAAATGATTTTCAGCTATTTACAATACTGCCACTCTATCCAGGACCTACAGGAAGTTGATCCCAATGCCGAATTGCAATCCCTTTCGCCCTTCTTCCCCTTTTCTAACCACCAGGGGCAACGTGAAATTGAGCTCGAATCTTGCGACAGGATGTGCATATACCAATCCGACTCCCGCTGAAATGCTCGGCAGTCCATCTCCTAGATCCCGGATAGTATCTGCAACGCTTTTACGGACGTCCTCACTAGACATGTCGCCCTCCTTTTGAGGATTCTTCAACGCCAGTAATCGACCTCCATTCACAAATGCTTGGAATCGTAGAGGCTTATCAGCTCCGACCTTAGGCAGAGGAAAGAACAAATTCGCACTTCCAGCAGCGTAGATGTCCCCTCCGACAGCATCAGGGCCATCTTTTGGGCCTAGTCCTGACAGTCGGAACCCACGTACATCCGTTGGACCACCCAGCTGAAATCGATCGTTGATGTGAGACGCTTCTGGACTTGACCTTGAGTCAAGCATTAGAGGATACAGTAGACCAGCTCGTAGCCCGGTTGAAAAGCTGACCCCGCTATCGCCTTTGATGCCAGGAATGGGAATTGGAAAAGCCGCTTGAGTCTCTATCTCGGTTTTGGCGAATGCCACATCGCCCTTCAAAGGCCCCCAGCCAGCGAGCTCGAGTAATGTTTTGGTATAGTGCCCGCTTGTTGGCAAGGACGGGTTGTCTCGTCGGTCATTGATCCACGCATGTGATATACTGCTTTTGACGGTATCCCCAGCTTCCGCCCTGACAGTTGGCGACGCATTCTCAGCCAGGCCAGTAATCTGCCTCCAAACCCCATTATACCCAATCTCATGAGTACTACCACCCGGCATAGACCACCTTAGTTTTGTCCAACCGCCTCTAAGAAACTCTTCGTGACTTGCCCAAGACTTCTGGGTAGAGCTTTGTAGCCCTCCAAACTGCCATCTGAAGTCGGGATCACTAAGTACCGGCGTATCAAAGGTCGCCTGGTAGGCAGATTTTGTCCGAGTTCCCAAAGAGGCGTTGACGTCTAGTGTCTCGGCGCCGCCAAACACATTCCGCCACTGCACATTCGCGTATGCTGAGCCTTCGGCATTGCCTAGGTCGGTCCCTGTCTTTGCTTGAATCCAACCCTTTTCCTTCACCGATAAGAAGACGGCAAGGTCGGTTGGAGTTGTAGAAGGGTCTGTTTTGGAAGGCTTGTCAAAGAAAAGTGATATGGGCTCCTGGTAGATACCTATAGCAATTAGCATTCGGAAGGCTATGCCAACGAAGCTTACATACCGAATCTGCTGAGCTTCTGTGCTTGTATTGAGACCTCTCTGAGCACTTCTGATTGAGTGTATGGGCGGTCACGATTGACTGAAAGAAGCGGATTGAATATTCGTTCTAAAAAACTTCGACGAGTATTTGGAGCTCCAATAACAGTAATGGAGGATATTGTGGTCGGTAGAGTGGAATTCTGGTCAAGGAGCTCGGCCAGTCGTTGTTGGCTTTTCTCAAATGTCGCATGTACCCTCTCGTTCACAGCCTTTTGCCGTTCCTCGAGGACCTTAGGGTCGGCTCTCTTGAGCTTCACGAAGAAACTATCGTCGTCGTCACCAGATGGAGCCGCCATCGGGACCTTCCTTGCAGCAGAACAAGCCTGTGCTTGAGGCCCACTGAAGCTGTAACCTTCAACTTGGAGCTTGCGGGAAACCTGGCGCAATTACGAAGGGCTTGGCATCGGTCATTATCTTCAAGCCGGGGGCGAGTCTCGGAGTGACAATTGTCCCTTTCAACTTCAAGTTGACCACCAATTCTCCCAATCTTTAGCTCTGCGTCTGGCTGTACGCTTATCCCGGTTTTCCACTATATTGTTCGCATATTTTTTCGAAATCATTATCATGGCTACCAAGGCCGCAAACAAGCGGGTCAGTTTCTCGGGATTTCCACTGGGACACAGCGACTAACATCCGTTGCAGCTCACGAGAGAGTACCAGAACATTCAGAAGTCTCCACCCCCATATATCGTTGCTCACCCTTCAGAGTCAAACATTCTCGAGTGTGTATTGTAATTGTCAATGTCTATTGCTTGACTGACTTGCACAGATGGCACTACATCCTCACTGGCCCTCCCAATACGCCCTACGAGGGCGGCCAATACTGGGGTTCGCTGATGTTTCCCTCAGACTATCCTTTTGCGCCACCAGCTATCCGAATGCACACACCTAGCGGCCGCTTCCAGCCCTCAACGCGGCTTTGTCTCAGCATTAGCGATTTTCATCCTAAATCCTTCAATCCAGCATGGGAGGTATCGACGATATTGATTGGGCTGATGTCATTCATGACCAGCGAGGAAATGACTACTGGTAGCGTGGGCGCAAGTGAAACAGAACGCAAATGGCACGCTGCAAGATCAAAATGGTGGAACTCCACTGGAGGAGGTTCTGCTTCAAACCCTGTCCCAGGTGTCCACGCCACCCCAAAAGGCGTCGGTAATATAAAAGCCGGTGATGGCGGAGTCAAGTTCAGAGCGGAATGGCCCGAACTTGATGAGGAGAACTGGAAGTGGATTAAGGACAACCGTATAGAGCCGAGGACTGGAAAGATCCTACCGGATCCCGAGGGGGGCGCGTTACAATGTTCACCAGAAGCGGCCGCACTCAGACGACGTTTAGGCGGATCTAGCACAGGCGTGGGCGCTGTAATGCAAGGTGGTCAAGCTGCACGGGACGCTGGACATAGCTGGGTCAGACGACATAAGGTATGGATCGCAATTAGTGTTGTATTTGCATACGTTTTGTTTGCAAGAGTTTTTGGTGATGGTGTTTGAGACAGTTGCGAATTGGAATCGGCGAACGCTTTTGTGTGTATAATGTTGTTTTAGAGCGGTCTCCATGCAGCATTTAGCGACGGGCGCTCCGGGTTATGAACCGAAAGGGATACTTTGTTTGCATTGACTGGCGTTGTTGGGGATTCGGGGTATCACAATGCAAACAACCGTGACAGGACATTTTCGAGGATAAACCCACTGCCACTGCTGTTATTCCAAGTGAGGAGCAGAGCCGACAAGTATCCCGCACGAGTGGAACAGTTTCTAGACGCATTGATGTACTATATACCAATGAGCACGATTTGATTAACTGGTAGGCTTCCCTATTGTCAGCGAGGTCGCGATCCTGGATAAGCCGCCTATCGTGGTGGCGCTCTAGGCGTCGTTGAACATTTTCTCCCAAGCGGATTCATTCAACCAACATCAGAATATCGCTGCACAATGTCCACAATCTGGTATGAGATGATCTTGCTAAGCATATTATGGAACTTCAATTGCCCTTCATTTATCTTGCATTCTAAGCTTTAGTCTAATTGTCGCAATCTTTGCGATCTTATCGGATCCATCGACAGCGCGATCTCGTCGCAGCAAACAGGTTACGGCATCGAAACGCTGGGTCAATCCGAATGACAGCGTTACCCAAAACAGTGCTTCTCTTCCTATGCTGCCCAATTCGCGCTTCCGCTGGTTTGCCTTGCTTTGCATCACCGTCGTGATTCTGTCCTTGGTGTCAATACGGTCAAGGTTGGATGGTTACCTCACGATCATTCCCATTCGTAATCCACTATCATCCTTGCAAGCTTCTTCGATTACAACACCGCCGAACATTACTCGAAGTCTTGTAATTGCCAGATTAGCTGAGGAAGATACAGAATGGGTCACCCAATTCCTCGGAGGCGAACCTCTGCTCACCCTAGCAATCTACACCGTCGATGACCCTAATGCCGAGCTCACGGTCCCTGAAAATAAAGGACATGAGGTTATGGTCTATCTGACATACATCATTGACCACTACCACAATCTCAGCGATATCACGTTGTTCATGCACTCGCATCCGATAGCCTGGCACAACAATGATCTCCTGGACTTGAGTACCGTTAATATTGTCCGAAGACTCAATAACCACAAGGTGATGCGTGATGGCTACATGAATCTGCGTTGTCATCACGACCCAGGCTGTCCGGATTATATCCATCCCGTCCTGGACAAGGAATCTAGCGACGATGCGCTAAATATTCCCGAAGCCGTCGTCATTGGCAAGGCGTGGCTAGAACTCTTCCCCGATGCAACCGCTCCGCCAAAAGTTTTGTCGCAGCCCTGCTGTGCACAATTCGCCGTCAGCAAGGACAAAATCCAAATGATTCCGCTTTCGCAATATGTCTTCTACCGGGACTGGCTACTTCACACGCCATTGGAGGACAAACTCTCTGGTAGAGTGTGGGAGTACACCTGGCAATACATTTTCGGCGGCGTGGAAGAGTTCTGTCCCATGGAGAGTGTCTGCTATTGTGATGGCTACGGTGTCTGCTTCGAAGGGGAAGCCGAGTATCAGCAGTGGTTCGCGCTGCGAAAAAGGTCGCGAGCGCTGCAGGAAGAACTCCACATTGGCACCGGGCAGAGTAATGAGGTCGAACTCATGAGTGAAATTGGGCATATCGCACTCGATTTGCAGAATAGGAAGAACAACGCTTTTGAACGAGGGAAGGATCCGCAGATTAGAGCCTTGATGGCTGGGCGGCCTTGGAAGGATGGAGATGGGTTTTGATAGACATTAGACTTTGTTGGTTTTGAGTAGATTGACTGTTGCTTAAGACGCAATGTGGCTGTACGATCAACATACGAAACGATATATAGACGAGGTCCTGGGTAGGGCGACCAGGCACTTTTCCGGCTCGTGGTTATGACTCGAGTGACACTGAAGAAAGGGTTTCTGATCTTTGAAACCTGCCAGGCCCTTCTACAATTCATTCTTGGCAGCCCATTATTTGGAAACTCGCATTAAATGATTCCCCATCCAGCATTTCTCCTTCGCTTTCAGGGCCAGAATCCCATAAGCTAACTCACTTACGGCTAATAATGCGGCCGGTTTCAGCAGCCCCCGTCACTACCAAGCCGTCCTACACAGCTGTGGGACGCACCCGAAGACGGAGATTACCGTTGTTCATACTCTTATCCAAAATTCAGCGTGCGATACGCTCGAGGGCCATTTGGGCTCGATCAGGGCCATGGCCTTTTCATCGGACGGCAGGCTGATGGCGTCGGGGTCATGGGATAGAACGGTCAAGCTCTGGGACCCCGCGACAGGAGCGGTGCGCCGTACGTTCAAAGGCCATTCGAGCAAGATCTTGGCCGTGGCCTTTTCACCGGACGGCAGGCTGGTGGCGTCGGGGTCGAGGGATAGGACGGTCAAGCTCTGGGACTTCGAGACTGGAGTGGTGCGTCGTACGCTCGAGGGCCATTCGAGCTCGGTCGGGCCCGTGGCATTTTCACCGGACGGCAGGCTGGTGGCGTCGGGATCGGGGGATAAGACGGTCAGGCTCTGGAACTCTATATTAGATCGCGTCCAGCCAAGTTAAGGCCGTCTCTGTATATAGGTAGACTCTGATCGGAAAGCTCTGTAACTTTGAGTTTCCTGCCTTAGCTGGCTATGATTTCTACATCTTTCTCTCAGCCTCCTCCTTTCTGCCTAATTACTCGTAATCGAAGTCTCCCCAACCTTGAGTTCATAGGTGCTCCTCCACACAAACGTACTCGTTCCGCCAGGCCTAGGAAAGATGTCGGCGATCGTCTATCTTTGCGCCACCTTGATAAGGTCCAAGCAGCACCCTGAAGGGATAGATACTGGTGTGCGTGGGCTAGCATTACTCCTCAGATCCAAGAGGGAACGGAGGGTATACTAATCCCCGCTGCTTCTTCGTATGTTGTGGATAGTTGGCCGTGGAGGAAGGGTATATATGGTCAACCGAGTTAGATAGGCCACGGTTCCCAGTCAGATAGGCATAGGGGCGCGGACAGGCTTCTCAAGGCCACGGTAGTAGGGGCGAGCTGGCCGGCGACGATCATGACAGCCAGCCAGTCAGTACAATTCCGTGACAGCTCCACACGGGCCTTTCAGTTGCGGTGTAATAGATTTCGGTACGACGAAGAGAAGGATGGCTTCATAGCGTTGGTGACAAGGTATTGGTGCGAGGCGGGCTGCCGCATTTCCGCATGGCAGGCAAAGCCAGGTGAAGGGACCGTGGAACACTTCGAATCGAGCCTCTCTGTTCCGTCATAGATCTGCGCTGCCCCCCTCAACTGGGCAGATCTCCAAGGCGATGGGCATTGAACTTCGTCCGAGCCGTGTTTGACCGGTATCTAGCCCTGCGGACCTGACTCAGGTTGAAAAATGTGCTTCCAGTGAACTTTCCAGTGACAAGAGCCAACAGCTCTGGTACCAGCCCCATGTGTCGGCAATACTCTAGCTGCTATCGGCTTCCGGCGTAGAGCTAGCCAGGTAAGATGAGTTGTCATGCTTAAATGCTCTGTGCTCGTCCTCTAAGAATCTGGCATCATGGTCTGACTGGAGCTCCTCGAGTGTGTTCTCTCTCGCCACCGCATTTTCACATTGGCCTTCAAAGGTTTAAGCACGCCTCTCTCTTGCTTAACGGTCGATTCTCTATCCTCGACACGGTCGAGGTACCCACAGAGCAAGCGGCAGAGAATGAAAATATGACCCTGCAAGTCTGAATAATTTTGCATGACGGTCTTCGAGCTATTGCCCCTTCCAACGCGCCAATGCTCGAGTTTGGAGCCAACGAAGATCTGTTTGTACTTTCGTTTGAGCTTCATGTACAGCATTTTCAGTTACTCTCTATTCCCGAAGCTGATAGGTCCCGATGTAACTTAATGGCCGTCGGATTGTTCAAGGCATTGGCTATTTCTTTTACGGATAATGCCTGTAGAAGACTCGGGGTTCGCTTTACATAGTGCTGACGCTTCGAAGTTTCGTAAGGAAGGCAGTCTATACCTAGATGCGAGATCCTTACTACGCTCACGAAGATTTGCGGACTACTTCTGGCAATTCACTCGGGGCAGAGGGATGGGCATCCAGTAGTAGATCAGAAATGGGAGCTATAAATTGCACGTCTGGCGTGTCTCTCCGCCGCTAGAACCCGCCACAAATTTCTTCGCGAGACTCAAGGCAACAACATGTTCACCTCGATGAGACCACTTTTATTCACTATCTAACGTCCCTTCTTATACGACAACACCGACGCTGCATTCAAGGTCACGATGAGCTTTGGCTTCAGTGTAGGCGACTTCATCACTGTACTTCAACTCGCAAACCAGACTCGCCAGCGGTTTGTTGATGCTCCAGAGCAGTTCAAGGCAATTTCTGAAGAGTAAGTTATCTCGGCATAAAGTGGTGAACAGGTCCTTATTGGTCAATTCGGTAGCGTGAAAACCCTCTCGAATATACTTCGAGATGTCGACGATATCCAATCCCAGCGAGATCTCACTGGCCAGCAAAAGAAAAGCCTAGACGAAATAGCTCAAGAATGCCATAGTGTTCTTGAAGAACTGAATAAGACACTGGATAAATATCAGGAACTAGATTCCAGCGCTAAGGGTATAAGCGGGAAGTCGCGAAAAGTGTGGAAAAGACTTCAATGGGACCAGAAGAATATCGACCAATTTCGAAGTCGCATCACACTAAACATTAGCGCCTTTGGTACATTTCTCGGACAAATCACCACGTAATTATCTGAGCTCTTTATGACGGAGAAGGGCGCTGATACGAGGCAGTAACATATCGTTCGCAGTAAGGGCCGATGTTAACCGGTTACACGAGCGTCAAGACGATCGAGAGCGTTATGAAGAGCACAAGGCCATTCTCGATTGGCTCACGCCAATTGACTATGCTCCTCAGCAGAGTGATTTCATTGCTAGACGGCAGAAAGGAACAGGACAATGGCTGATAGAGTCTGAGAAATTTCAGGAATGGTTGAATAAAGGTGGACAAACTTTGTTCTGCACAGGAATCCCAGGAGTAGGCAAGACGATGATCTCAGCCATCGTTGTTGACCACTTTTGTTCCAGGTTTCAAAATGACGCCAGTGTCGGCATCGCTTACCTCTATTGCAACTTTCGACGGCAGCAGGAGGAGACGTCTGAAGCACTCCTCCTTAGCTTACTGAAGCAACTAATCCAGGATCGACCTTCACTATCGGAGAGTGTCAAGAATCTCTACGAGTACTACAGACCCAAGCGAACCCGCCCTTCACTTGACGAAATCTCGAAAGCACTGCATTCGGTTATCACTGGTTATTCTAGGGCTTTCATCATCATCGATGCCTTGGACGAATGCCGGGTATCTGATGGAGGTCGCAAACAGTTGCTATCAGAGATCTCTAATCTTCAAAGCAGAACTGGAATAAATCTCTTCGCCACTTCACGACTCATCCCAGATATCATGAAAGAGTTTGAAGGAAGGAGTATATCGTTGGAGATCCGCGCGAGTCCTGAGGACTTGCGGAGATATCTAGGCGGCCACATGTCATCGTTACCATCTTTCGTTTTACGCAGTCCTAGCTTGCAAGAGGAAGTTCAGGCTGACATTGTGAAGGCCGTCGAGGGGATGTATGTACCCTCTCATTCTATGATGGTAGACAGTAAGCTAACATCCGCATAGATTTCTTCTTGCGCAGCTTCATTTGAATTCGTTAATTGGAACGAGATCACTCAAAGCTCTCCGAGCGGCATTAAAAACGCTTCCGAAAGGACCCGAAGGATATGACAACGCATATAAGGAAGCAATGGAGAGAATCGAAGGCCAGATTAAGAATTCTAGGGAGCTCGCTAAACAAGTTCTGTCATGGATCACATGCGCTAAGAGACCTCTAACCACGTCAGAGCTCCGACACGCACTTGCCGTCGAGATCGGCGAGTTCAAACTTGATGAAGAGAACCTCCCGGAGATCGAAGACGTACTCTCTGTATGCGCTGGGTTGGTCACTGTTGATGAACAGAGCGACGTCATCCGTTTGGTCCATTATACAACGCAAGAGTATTTTGAACGGACTTGGACTTTTTGGTTTCCTAATGCGCAGAAAGATATCGCAACGGTTTGCGTTACTTATCTCTCATTCGATGCTTTTACCGGTTTCTGTCTATCGGATGCAGATTTTGAAATTCGGCTGCAGTCGAATCCGTTGTACAGTTACGCAGCTAAAAACTGGGGACATCATGTCTATGCAGCGTCGACAGAAGTAGAGCAATTGGTTTTGACGCTTTTGAAGAGCGAACCCAAAGTGTCCGCCTCCAGCCAGGCCATGATGGTTGCTGGAGAATACCGCTACCGTCGGTACAGTCAACAAGTCCCAAGGCAAATAACAGGAGTACACCTAGCTGCGTGTTTCGGGTTGACGGAGATGACAACAACGTTACTCAAGAACGGCTTTGATCAAGATCCTAAGGACAGTTATGGTCGAACGCCGCTGTCATGGGCGGCAGCGAGCGGGCACGAGGCGGTGGTCAGGCTGCTAGTGGACCGGGACGACGTCGAGGCGGATTCGAAAGGTGAGGATGGTCGGACGCCGCTGTTGTGGGCGGCAGCGAACGGGCACGAGGCGGTGGTCAGGCTGCTAGTGGACCGGGACGACGTCGAGGCGGATTCGAAAGATAAGTATGGTCGGACGCCGCTGTGGTGGGCGGCAGGGAGCGGGCACGAGGCGGTGGTCAGGCTCCTGGTGGACCGGGACGACGTCGAGGCGGATTCGAAAGATGAGGATGGTCAGACGCAG
>Ga0335072_10002180_pt1 | contig 30837 bp, 25 predicted proteins | sample Lox_Sample_21_FD_206725 | JGI IMG/M metagenome (GOLD analysis project Ga0335072, IMG submission 206725) | Soil microbial communities from Loxahatchee National Wildlife Refuge, Florida, United States - Lox_Sample_2.1 | ecosystem: Environmental > Terrestrial > Soil > Wetlands | place: USA...
TGATTTGGAATCTCGGCGTCTACGGAATCCTTGTCGCGCTGGTGTGCTCGAAGCTCTGGTACATCTTCAGCATGTGGGACTACTTCGTCGCGAACCCGCGGGACATTTTCAGCCTCGAGACGTTTCAGTCGGCAGGAACATTTTACGGAGGCGTGGTTGGCGGAATTCTTTGGGTGCTTTTCTACGCGCGACTGAGGAAGCTGCCGCTGCTCGGCGTGCTCGATCTCTGCGCTGCGCCGGTTGCGCTGGGGCATTCGATCGGGCGCGTGGGCTGCTTCGTGGCGGGCTGCTGCTACGGCAAGCCGACGTCGCTGCCGTGGGGCGTGACGTTTACGAATCCCATCGCCGCGCGGATTTCGGGCACGCCGCTGAATATTTCGCTGCACCCGACGCAGCTGTATGAGGCCGGCGCGGAATTTCTGAATTTTCTCCTGCTGGTTTGGCTCGGGACACGGCAGCGCTTTTCCGGGCAGCTGCTGGGCGCCTATTTCTTTCTCTACGGACTCGAGCGCGGCTCGATCGAATTTCTGCGCGACGATCCGGGGCGCACGCTGATGTTTCACGGATCGGTTTCGCTGATGCAACTCGTGAGCGTGGGGCTCGTCCTCACCGGCGCGTTTCTCTGGTGGCGCGGCCTGCGCGGGGAAGCGCCGATCTCGCGCCAGCCCGTGGGCGCGGCCACCCGCTGATGGCCATGTGGCCTCGCACGCAATTTCGTCCAGGAGCGGCGCAGCAGGGCGCGCGCGACGCGGCAGGAACCACGGGCGAGGCCGAGTTTCGTAGACCACACCGCGAAGCAAGCTTCGCGAAACAAAGGGCGGCGGCAAGCCTCCGCACTCCGCGGGTTGGGCGGCGAAACGGCGGATTCCACCGATGAGGCGCGCCGGCTCGAGGTTTGAAGGCTGCGCCGCAAAATCCTTCTTCGCGTGACTTGCGTGAATTCCATAGCCCAAAGCGAGTTTGTTGTCGCCGCGGAAAACGCCGGGGAGCGGCTCGACCGATTTCTCGTGGCGCAGCTTCCGGAGCTGAGCCGCGCGCGCATCCAATCGCTGATGGACGAGGGGCGCGTGCAGGTGGACGGAGCCTCGCGCCGCGCGTCGCATCGAGTCGCTGCGGGCGAGCACGTTAAGATTGAGATTCCGCCACCGCCGCCTGCGGGCGTGGAAGCTGAAGCCATTCCGCTCGACGTGCTCTACGAAGATGCGGATCTCGCCGTGATCAACAAGCCCGCGGGAACGATCGTGCATCCCGGCGCAGGGGCGAACGCGGGCACGCTCGTCGCGGCGCTGCTGCACCGCTTTGGCAGCGCGGGACTATCCACGATCGGCGGGCCCTTGCGCCCGGGCATCGTGCATCGCCTCGACAAAGACACCTCGGGCGCAATTATCGTGGCGCGCACGGACGAAGCGCATCGCAAGCTCGTGGAGGATTTTCAGGACCGGCTGGTGCAGAAGACTTACGTGGCGCTGCTGCATGGAAAGATCAAAGGCGAAGCGGGCACGGTCGATCTTCCCGTTTCGCGCGATCTGCGCCGCCGCTCGCGGATGACGGCGCGCCGCCGGGAAGGCCGCGCGGCGCGCACGGATTGGCGCGTGCGAGCGCGCTTCGGCGCTTTCAGCTTTATCGAAGCCGATCTGCGCACGGGGCGCACGCACCAGATTCGCGTCCACTTTTCAGCGCTGGGATGCCCCGTCGTGGGCGACACGCTCTATGGCGCGCCCCGACAGGAGCGCGTCGATTCGCAGCTACTGGCGCCGCTGGGAAGGAATTTCCTTCACGCTGCGTGCGTGGCGTTCGATCATCCGCGCACGGGCAAGCGCATCGAAATCCGGGCGCCGCTGCCTACCGAGCTTCGCGACTATCTTGTTGTGCTGGGCCGCGCCGCCAAGGCCGAGGCCACTTCGATTGACGCTCTCGTGCAAGAGTACCTATAATCGCGGTTGTGATTCGCCGCACGGCCAGACGCGTGCCTTTGTTTGTTTCGTCCGCGTTTCTAGCGCTCGCCGTGCTGGTGTTTTCGGCCATTCTTGCGCAGGGCCAGGAGGCTCCGCCCGCCGCCACGCCACCGCCGCCTGCCGCAGCTTCCAATGCGCAGCAGGGCCAGGTTCCGCAGCCGCCCGCATCCGCCGAACCTTCGATCAAGGTCACCACAGGGCTCGTCCATCTCGTGGTGACGGTGATGGACCACCACCACAATTTCATCACTGACCTCGACCGCAGCGACTTCACGATCCTTGAAAACGGCTTGCCGCAGCAGATCCGGTTTTTCGGCAGCGAAACCGACCTGCCGCTCCGCATCGGCGTCTTGCTCGACACCTCAAACAGCATCCGCCCGCGCCTGCAATTCGAAAAGGATGCGGCGACCGATTTTCTATCGAAGGTGATCCGCCGCGAGAAGGACATGGCGTTTCTGATGACCTTCGATAACGAGCCGCAGATCATTCAGGACTACACCGACGATTTTTCGCTCCTGCAGTCCGCGATCGAAGAGCAGCGCGCGGGCGGCGGCACGGCCCTGAACGACGCGATCGTGATGGCTGCGCAAAAACTGGAGCACGCGCCGCTGCCGAAAAGCGGGGAATCCGATGTCCGGCGCGTGATCATCATCATCAGCGACGGAAACGACAACCTAAGCGATCACGCGCTCAGCGATGCCACCGACGCCGCGATACGCTCCGAGGCCGCCATCTTTACCGTGAGCACCAACACGGATTGGCTCTCGGTGGACGAGCCGGGCCATCCCAAGAAATACAACCTCGATCCAGGCGACAAAATTCTGCAGAACTTCGCGAATCAGACCGGGGGGCAGGCTTTCTTTCCCTATCGCATCGACGATCTCGCGCAATCGTTCCTCGATATCGGGACCGAGCTGCGGAGCCAGTATTACATCGCATATTCACCATCGGGCCCGGCGCCCAGGGGCGAATACCGCAAGATCGACGTCGAGACCGACCGCAAGGGCCTGATCGTTCGCACGCGGAAGGGCTACTACGCCGTCGCGCCGACGGCGGGCGACGCAGGATCCCAGTAGTTCAAGAGCACAAATTATGCTGTGTGGTTCGCGCCATGGGAATGACTGGTTGCGTATGCGATATCGCGCAAAATCAGCGCGGATCATCTGGCGGGCGCGTAATATCCCTTGCGCGCCAGGATCTTCACGTCGGGGCGGTGCACCTCGACCTTGATGCTGCGGAAAGTGCCATCGTGCTTTGGATTCAGGGGGTAATAGCCGAGGACGTATTGCGAGCGGAGCTCTTCGGAAATTTCGTCGAAGGCCTTCTCGATTCCTTTGTCGTTTCGGACGTTGATGACGCGCCCGCCCGTATCGGAGGTGAGTCTCGCGGCGACTCCGGGGCCGTAGCCTTCCGTCTCGCTATAATCGGTGATCAAGATGACGTGAATCACGGCGTCGGCGCGTTGGGCGGCCTCGACGGCCTGGCCCAGGCTCACCTTGCTTCCCGTGTCCTCGGCGTCTGTTAGCAGGACGATCGCTTTGCGCCCCGCCTCATTCGCGAGTTCATCGTGGCACGCGAGATAGATGGCGTCGTAGAGATCGGTGCCGCCGCCTTGCGAGGGGATCGTTCCGCCGGTCCCGCCGATTCCGGATGCATCGACATTGATCGTGGCGCGGTGAATCGCGCGATCCAGCACGTTGGGGTCTTCAGTGAAATCGGCCAGCAGGTTTATATCGGTGTCGAAGGTGATGACCAGCGCCTCATCTCTCTTGCGCAGCACTTCCCGCACGAATCGCGACGCCGCATCCTGCTCGGCGACGAGAATGTTGTGCATGCTGTAGCTGGTATCCATCAGTAGCGCCAACGTGATGGGCAGATTTACTTCTTTGTTGAAATAGCTGACTTTCTGCTCGACTCCATCCTCGTAAATTCGGAAGTCGTCCTTCGTCAGGTCGGTGACGATCTCGTTGTGGCGGTCGCGCACGGTGGCGAACACGTTGACCACGGTGGTAGCGACCTGCAGGGGCTGGGAAGATTGCGGCAACTGCTGCGCCTGATCTTGTTGCGCCTGAGGCGGAATATCGTTTCGCGTGGCTCCCATCGGCCCCGGCGGGGCGTCTTCCTGGCTGGCGGCAAACGCGCGGCGCGGCGCGGCGGCTGCGCGAGACGCGATCGTGCTCGCTACCGGATAGGCGCCGATGGCGAGGGTGAGAATTCCTGCCGCGAGGCTGGTAAGCCGCATTGTGGAATCTCCTTGGCGAACGGTTTAAACTGGTACGATGCTGCGGACGCGTTGCCGGATGTTCGGCCGAGTTTCTGGCGCAAGGCCCGCGGGCGGAATCGAGACCCTCTCATGACTCGAAGAATCCTTTTGCCGGCGATCGTCTTGCTGGCCGGTGTTGCCACGAGCGCCCAAACGCAGACGAACCCGCCCCCGCCTTCCGCACTTGGCACGCCTACTATGCGGCCAAGCGCGCGCCCCCAGCAGCCGCCGGCCATCACCGGAGTGGTTACCCGGGTCGTGATCGTGCCGGTGACGGTCAAAGACCCCCGCGGCCAGCTCGTCGCGGGGCTCCAGAAGGACGACTTTCGCCTCTTCTCCGACGGCGTCGAGCAGAAGATCGCGGGTTTCTCGTCCGATGCTGTACCGCTCTCGACCGTGGTGCTGATCGATAACGATCTTCCGGACCGCGCTGTGACCCAGGTGCAAAAAAGTCTCGAGGCGATTGCCGGCGGATTCGGCCCGAGCGACGAGGTGGCTCTTGTCACCTACGATCAATATCCCAACCTGGTCTCGGATTTTTCGACGAACAACGACCAGCTCTTCACTCAGCTCAAGCGCCTCGAACTCGGTTCGCATTCGACGCAGACCATCTCCGATCCCACGACGGCTGGACCTTTCATCAACGGCCAGTCCGTGCAGGCCGCCACTCCCGTGCCCCAGCACGGCTCCATGCGCGGCAAGCCCACCGATTCGCTGGACGACGCGATCTACGCGGCCGGCGAAATGCTTCGCGGGCGCCCGCGCGACCGCCGGAAGATTATCTTCCTGATCTCCGATGGGAGCAATTCCAACAACAATCATCACACTTTCGACGAAACATTGCGCATGCTTCTTGAAGGCAACGTCTCCGTCTATTCGATTTCGGTGACGCGCTCGGTGCCATTCGGGAAATCGATCGCGCAGCGCGGCATCGCCGCGATCGACAAGTACGCGAACCAGACCGGGGGCGACACGTTTTTCTCTTCGAAGGACGCCGATCTGGAGCGGCTGTATTCGGACGTCACGGAGCAGGCGCGCAACGAGTACACGCTCACGTTCTATCCTCCCACGGCGGCGAATACGGGCCACGATTTTCATTCGATCGAAGTGCGCGTGGAGCGTCCCGACCTGAATGTGACGGCGCGCTCGGGCTACTACGAGAGCGCGATCGCGGCGGGCCATTGATGCACCGCGTTCGAGGAAATCATGATCGCGCCTCGCGCTGAAAATTTTCCGGCGCCGCACCTCGCGCGGTTTTTTCTTCTTGACTTGATTCATGGCAGCCTTTATAGATGAATGAGCGAGTTGAGCTGCGACGTGAATCTGCGGCGCGCTTTTCGCGGGGAGAAGTTCCTGGCAGTCATGCGCGGAACCGATCCGGGCTTCCGGTTTAAACGAAGCCTCTGAGAAATAAAAAGCGGGGCAGCCACAAGCTGCCCCGCTTTTATTTTTGGCGGAGAAAGAAGAAAGGAAAGGAAAGGCTTTTACCGCAGAGGCGCAGAGGACGCAGAGAAGCAAGCAAAACGAGAAGCGGAGAAGAGCTAGCGCGCGACGGGGCGGATCGTCACGAGTGTTTCGTGCGCCGGGCAGACCGGCTTGTAATCGCAATAGGCGCAGGCAAAACTCGGCTTCGCCGGAAAGCTTCCGGCGCGAATCAGGTCCGCCACCTCGGTGATTTTTTGTTTCGTCGCGGCGAGCGCCTTTTCGTCGCGCGTGGTCGCGACCGCTTCATTGTTCACGAGATTGTAGAAAACGAGGCGCGAAGGCTCGAGGTCGAGCACTTCGCGCGCGGCGAGGGCGTAAATGCCGAGCTGCAGATCGGCCGCGGTCTTCTTTGCGTCCCGCGCTTTTCCCGTTTTGTAATCGATGATTTCCACTTCGCCTTTGCTCCAGCGATTCACCTGGTCCATGCGGCCCGTTACGATCACTTCATGCTCGAGCGGCAGCTCGAAGGGCTTCTCCTGATAGAGCACGTCGGCGGGCGCCGCGATGTAGGTGCGATAGAACGCTTCGAGCTGCTCGCGGCCCGCTTTGCGGTATTCCTGTTCCTGATATTCGTCCGGGAATCCGGCGGACGTCCATTCGCGCTCGAAGATTGCGAGTATCTCTTCGAGCGGCACCGCCTTGCCGCGCTTCTTCACTTCGCCCACGAACTCCTTGATCGTGGTGTGCATCATGTTGCCGAATTGCGTTTGCGGATTCGGCCCGCCGCGAATCCCCCACGAGTAGCGGAAGAGATATTTCATCGGGCAGGTGTCGTAGGCGCCGATGGCGGAGGCGCTGAGTTGCAGCGGCTCGGGGCGCGGCGGATGAAACGCCTTTGCCCACAATGCGATCCGCGAGTAGGCCTTCGAATTTTCGCGCAGGGAACGGAAAAGCGGCGCCGGATCAGGCTCCGCGATTTCGAGGCCGGCTGCTTCTTCTTCGTCCGGCACGATCACATGGGGCGCCAACTGCGCCGTATCCATCTTGTGGATTTTCGGATTACGCAAAAAGTCTTCGAGAAATATCGACGCCTTCTTCTTTTTATTGACGATCGTCGAAAGAGTGAGCCGGTGCTGCGCGCGCGTGACGGCGACGTAGAAAAGCCGCCGCTCTTCCTGAATCTGAAAATCGCCCTGCGGCAAATCCTCTCTCATCAGGTCCACGGGAAATTCGAAAACGGGACGCCGAACGCCGGAGGGGAAGTCGTGCTTGCTGAGCCGCAGAATGAAAACATTGGGAAACTCGAGCCCCTTCGCCGCGTGGACGCTCATCAGCTGCACCGCATCGTCCGCGATTTCTTCCTCGATGGAGATGTCGCCGTCGAGCTCGTGGAAATATCCGAGGTATTCGATGAAATCGCGCAGGCGCTTGTCCTCGGTTTTGCGCTCCCACTCCTTCACGAATTCGGCGAGGCGCTCGACGTACTGGCGGTCCGTCTCGGAGGGCGCCAGCTCGAGTGTGGCGATTAATTCGTCGAGGAGATCGCTCATCGGTTTTTTTCGAGCGCTCTGCCGCAGCCGCTGCATCGTCTCGACCAACTCGCCGAGCTTCGGCTTTTCGTCCTTTGCTGCTTCGACCGCATTCCACAAGGCGCCTCGCGGCCGCTTTTTATCCGCGCGCTCGGCGAGGCGGACCAGATCGCGCGGTTCAAGCGCCCAATACGGAGCGGCCAGCACGCGCGCGCAGGCCACATTGTCGGCGGGCAGCGCGATGAGGCGCAGCCATGCGAGCAGGTCGCGCACGAGCGTATTGCCCAGGATCGACGACTTGCGAATCACGTACGGAATGTTCCGCCGCCGCAGCACGCCGACCAACTGAGCGCGGTGCACGTGCTTGCGATAGAGGACGGCGAAATTCTTCCAGGGAGCGCCCGTGGCGTGCAGGCGTTCGATCTCGGATGCGATCCAGTGCGCTTCTTCATCGGGCGCGGCGAATTCGACGATGCGGATTTTTTCGCCTTCGGGATTCTCGGTGGTGAGATTCTTTGGCGGCAGCAGCGGGGAGCGTTCGTTGTTGGCGATCATTTCGCCGGCGACGCGGAGAATCCGGCGCGTGGAGCGGTAATTCTGCGAGAGCGAGACGAAATGCTGTTTCGCGTTGTCGTCCTTTTGCAGCGCCGCGCCGGATGCGGTGGCGCCGCAGAATCTCTTGAGGAAGTGGGTGAAGCTGCCGAAGGAAGCGCCGCGGAAGCGGTAGATCGCCTGATCGTGGTCGCCGACCGCGACGATATTTTTGTGGCCGCCCGCGAGCAGCCAAAGCAGTTCGAGCTGCGCGATGTTAGTGTCCTGAAATTCGTCGACGAGAATGTATTTGTACTGCTGACGCATGCGGGCGAGCAGCGCCGCATCCGCGTGCAGCAGCTCGACGGCTTGCAGCAACTGCGCGCCAAATGTGTGGAGATGCCGCTCGCGGAGCAGGCGTTCGCTGACGCGATAGACGCGCGCGAGCTCTTCCTGCTTGGCCAGGTCTTCTTCGGCGATGGCGCGCGCGTCGGGCTCGAGCGTCGATTTTATTTTCTCATGGCCGCTGCGGAGATCATCGACGTATTGCTGGTAATTATCGGGGGTGACCAGCTCGTCCTGGCAGCGCGAGAAAAACGTCTGGAAGTCTCGGAGGAATTCGGCCGGCTCGGCGAGGCGTCGAAAAATCTTGAGATCGAGCTCGGCGATATTGCGGCGCAGGAGGATGCGGTGGTCGATATCGTCGAGCGGCTGAATTTCGGGATTCGCCTCACGCAGAATTTTCTCGAGGCAGAATGAATGGAACGTGCTGAGCCAGACGTCTTTGGCGCGGTCGTCGCCGGCCGCTTTCATCACGCGGTGCTTCATCTCAGCCGCGGCTTTATCGGTGAAGGTGAGGCCGAGAATGTTGTCTCCGGCGAGATCGGGATTGGAGGCGAGCAGCGTGGCGATGCGTTCCGTGATCACGCGCGTCTTTCCGGTGCCCGCGCCGGCCATGACGAGAAGCGGGCCTTCGCCATGCTCGACGGCCGCGCGCTGCTCGGGGTTCAACGGGAAGCCCGAGCCGGATGCGGGGCGGTCCTTCGGATTTGTGGTTGTCGCCATGCGCGGGAGGAGTCTATCTTAGCAGATTTCGTATGGGCGAATAGAAGGCGAATAGGTTGCAGTGGCGAGTGACTGGTGGCCAGTGGCTAGACGACTGCGAAGGCGAGTCTGTGAGCTAAACACACAGAGCACTGGGGTGCGACATGAGGCCACGGAGAGAACCAAGACTCACCGCTGAGACGCAGAGGACGCGGAGAAGGCACCGTGGCCGGAAGATTTAGCGATTTGCTTTTTGCGCGGGGGTCTGCGCCGTTAGAATACCGGGATGATGCGCTGGTTTCCGATTGAGACGCCGCGGCTGATGCTGCGCGAATTCCGTCCCGAGGATGAGCTTGATATCCACGAGTACGCATCGGACCCGGAGGTGGTGCGGCTGCTGATCTGGGGGCCGAACACGCGGGAGCTGACGCGCGCCTTTCTCTCGCGCACGCTCGAGGAACAAAAGGAATGGCCGCGCAAATCGGTGGGGCTCGCGATCGAACTGAAGGGCGAGGGACGCGCGATCGGGTCGATCGGGCTGCGCATCAAGGACGAAACGAATCGCGCGGCCGATATCGGGTACGTCCTCGCGCGGCGGTATTGGGGATACGGCTACATGCCTGAGGCCGCGCATGCGGTGGTGGACGCCGCGTTTCGGCGCGCGGGCCTGCATCGAGTGTGGGCCACGTGCGATCCGCGGAATCGCGCATCGTACCGCGTAATGGAGAAAATCGGCATGCGGCGCGAAGCCCACTTTCGCAAAGACGTCTTCGAGAAGAATGAGTGGCGCGATTCGTATTTGTACGCCGTGCTGGCGGAGGAGTGGCCCGCGACGGCGGCCATGGCCGTGAACGAATAGCGAGGCGCCTACGCTGAAAATCATGCTAAAGCTAAAGCCTGGTCCGCGCCAGGTAAACCGACGCGCGTCTGTGCTCCGCGCCGAGACTGAGGGGCGTTCGATTGATGAAACAGCAGCAATCGAGGCTCCGCTTCGCTTTCTTCTTCGATAGTAAAATCGTAATGTCACCGCAGTAATTCACACGGACTCAGATCGAGGTAATCGGCGTGCGTCTCCTGAAAATCTTTTGCATTTTCGCTTGCGTGAGTTGTGTGGCGGGGTTCGTCACAATCATCAGGGCTCATTTATCTGCGGCGGGATCGATGAGCACGGGGCACGGCATTTTGGCCGCGATCTGGTTACTCGTCGTCGCGTTGATGTATGCAGTTGAATTTTACGGAATCCACACGAAAGCACCATTTGCTTGGAAGCTTGGTTGGGTGATTCTCGCTGCGACATTTGTGGGGTTTCTCCTCGGTGCTGGATCAGCCGCTCTGGAGGTGCCGGAGGCGGACGATCCTCGGGTTGCGTTTGCTAGCGTGTTGGCCATTGGAGCGGTCGTCTCAGTCTATTGGGGCTTTTGGTGGAAGCGTCAAAGAGCCTATTTCACGGCGCAGTCGCCGTCGATTACCAAGGCCGGAAAGAAGGAATTGGCGATTGTGTTTGGCATAGCGGCTCTAGTATTGGCCGGCGTCACGCTGCTCGAACGCCAGACGGACACATATCTCAAACTCACCAGCCCAGCCGTCGAGCAGTTCCACGCGCAGCTCGCTGCGGGGCAGTATGCCGCGATCTATGAAGAGGCGGACGAAACGTTGCGGAAAAAGACTGCTGAAGCCGCTTTCGTGGATTTGCTCCAGTCCGTGCACCAGAAGCTTGGAGACGTTCACGATTCGCACCTGAACCGCACAGGGATTGCGTGGCACAGCAAGCAGAGTGTGACGATATCGCTCAATTACGAGACCAAGTTTACCTACGGGATGGGGACGGAGCAGTTCGTGTGGCAAGACAAAGGCAACCGCGTGACTCTGGAGGGGTACCAAATACGATCGAACGTTCTGACCGCGAAATGAAAATGGCGAGGGGGCCGCGATGCTGCGGCCCCCTCGCCACTTGAGACTTAGTCGGCGCTGGCGGTTTGCAGCGCGGGCTTCGGGACGGTGTTGATGGTCTTGAGGATGCGGGAGACGATCTGGTAGGGGTCGCCTTCGGAGTTGGGACGGCGATCCTCGAGATAGCCCCGGTAGCCGTTCTTGATGAAGTTGACGGGCAGGCGGACGGAAGCGCCGCGATCCGAGAGACCGTAGCTGAACTTGTCGATGGCCTGCGTTTCGTGCAGACCCGTCAAGCGCAGATGATTGTCTGGACCGTACACGGCGATGTGGTCGGGGATGTACTTTTCGAACGCCGCCATGAGGGCCTCAAGATATGCCTTGCCGCCCACTTCGCGCATGTACTTCGTCGAGAAGTTGGTGTGCATGCCCGAACCATTCCAATCGCCCTTGATGGGCTTGCAATACAGTTCGAAATCCACTTCGTACTTCTCGCAGAGGCGCGCCATCAGGTAGCGGGCCATCCAGGTGTCGTCCGCGGCTTTGGCAGAGCCCTTCGCGAAGATCTGAAATTCCCACTGGCCTTTCGCCACTTCGGCGTTGATGCCTTCGTGATTGATGCCGGCCGCAAGACACAGATCCAAGTGCTCGTCGACGATCTGGCGGGCGATGTTGCCCATGTATTTGTAGCCGACGCCACAGTAGTAGGGGCCCTGCGGCTTGGGAAAACCGTCCGCCGGGAAGCCGAGGGGGCGCCCATCTTTGTAAAGGAAATATTCCTGCTCGAAGCCGATCCAGAGATCGGGATCGTTCTCGATGGTAGCGCGCATGTTGGTGGGATGCGGGGTGCCATCCGGGTGCATCACTTCGTTGAGAACGAGGTAGCCGTCTTTGCGGGCCGCATCAGGGTACAGGGCAACGGGCTTGAGGATGCAGTCGGACTTGTGCCCTTCGGCTTGCATCGTGGAACTGCCGTCAAAACCCCACAGCGGGAGATCGGCGAGCGTGGGAGGATTTTCAAAGGCCTTGATCGTGGTCTTGCCGCGCAGCTCGGGGATGGGTTTCCTGCCGTCGAGCCAGATATACTCCAGTTTATATTTTTTCATAGTGTTTGGATGTCCAGTGGGCCGGGATTACGCGTACGCCCGGCCATGAGATGTCAAACGGCGCAGAAGCTTTGCCGATTCGAGCACTCGAAAAATACAGGGCAAACCTTCGTATCGTCAAATTCATTAAATCTATCGACTCGATTCGCTTATTTCGAACCGCAGCGGCGCCTTTCGCCTCGCCGGAGGCCACTCGAAAGCAGGATTTTGGGGCTTAGGGACGCTTTTCAACGGCGGTGGCGGTGGTGGCGGCGCGCGTGTAGTCAAAGCGGATGAGCCACGAGCTTGGGGCGCTCCTGGCATTGACGGCTGGCGGACGGAATTTCCATCCACGCGCGGCGGCCATCGAAAGGCGGGCGAAATAGCGGCTGGGTCCCGGCGAATCGAATTCGGCTGCGGTGATGTTGCCGGAGGGATCTACATTGACGAGCACGCGAACGCGAACCGTGCCGGTGATCGTGTCGCTGGCGAAGCGCGGCACATCGGGCAGCACGCGATTGAGGACGCCTCCCGGCGCCAGAGCGGCGGCTGGGGGCGAAGGCAGGGCCGCGGGCTTGGCTGGCGCAGGGGCCGGAACAGCGGAAGGAGGGGGAGGAGCCAGAGGCGCCGCCTCCGCTGTGTCGCTCATTGCGGAGCCTGCACTGTGGGAGGGCGGCGGCTGCAGCTTTGGCGCGTCTTGCTTTTCCACGCGAGCAATCTTTGGCTTTACGGCAGACGATTCGATGGCGGCCGAACGGGCCGTCGGTTTGTGCGAGCCGGGCCTCGGAATTACGACGAGCAGGATCGCGGCGAGCGCGAGTCCCATGCCGATCCATGCGAGAGGGTAGCGCTGCCTGGAGGGGGCTTCCTTCCGGGGAGCGACCGGGGGCTCGACCTCTTCGACTTCGGCGAGAGCGGCATTGCGTTCGAGGCGCGCCTTGAGGCTCGCGACATTCCAGCGGCGCTGGGGAGCCTTCGCGAGGCAATGGCGCGCGAGTTCCTGAAAGGGCGCGGGCAAATTGGCGGGCGGATAAGTCACAGGCCGACTCGGATCTTCCGCCTCAGGCGAACGTTCGGTGAGGCTTTCGACGAGCGTCACGCCGAGCGACCAGACATCGCCCGCGGTGGAGAGTTCGCCGGCAAGGCATTCGGGTGCGCAATAGCGCGCGTTGCCATTGCGGCGATCGCCAAGTTCGCCGATGCGGCAGATGCGGTCGCTGGAGAGCTTCAATTGATCGCCAATGGCCATGATGTTCGAAGGCTGGATGTGCCCGTGAACGAAGCCCTTCCCGTGGATGTAGCCGAGAGCTTCCAGCATCGGACCGAGCATTTCCTTCGTTTCGGCCGGCGAAAGGGCCCGCTGGTCGAGAATCTCGGCGAGATTCTCTTCAGCGTATTCCGTAACGACGTAGAGCATGCCCGCGTTTTCGACCGTGCAGCGGCCCGCGTCGAAGAGGCGAATGAGATGCGGATGTGAAAAACGCGCGGCGAGCCGCCAGCGAGTCAGCTGAGGCTCCGCATTTCCAGGCGGCGCGTCGATCAGCTTGATTGCCGCGCGGTGGTTTTCGCTATCCGCACACTCGGTCAGGAACACGGCGCTGTGCTCGGTGCCGCCAAGATACTGGATGAGCGGGAATCGTCCTTCGACGACCTGGCCCTGGAGATATCTTCGTGCTTCGATCATCGTGTTCTCCCGCGCCCACTCTCCCGGGCTGGGACGAGATGCGCGCTCGCCGATGCGAAGCCAAAGCTTCGAGAGAGCGCTTGCAGATTCCGCGCGGAAGGCGAACCCGACACGAATGCGCCGACCGAGAGCTTCGCGGCCGCGCGCTCGCCCACGCTGGGGACCTTAAATTGGCTGGGACTTCGTTGTGTTCGAGAGGCTACTCGGCGCCGCCTCTCGATCGGCTGCGAGGAACCGCCCGCATTATATCCATCCGGGCGCGAGAGAAAAGCGGAAAATTCCACGCGGCGGATGGCCGACTGGGGCTGCGTTTTGCCGCGGAATGGCTGCGCTGTTTGCACCGGAACGGAACGCTCCCCTGTAAAATTACAGGAATTTTAGTCGCGCGAAATCGAACATGCTACTGCTCTGAAGGACAGTTTTAGAGCAGGCAGAGGGCCACTCGAGCCTCGCTAAGAATCGGCGCCGGGGCCGCCGGGCGCGCGGCACTCCTTCCACAGCTTCTCCCAATTCCACATTTTGGATTGGACCTTGGACGGCAGCTTGAATCCAAGCTGATGCGCGAGCATGCACACTTGGCCGCGATGGTGAGCTTCGTGAGCGAGCATGTAGCACAGCATTTCCACGCCGACGGGCCAGGGGCGGCCCCATCCGTCCCTGCGAAATTTCTTGATGCGGGTCTCGCCAGCGCCGAGAGCCTCCTCGAGCATTTCCGCGCAGCGCGCGCCGCTCTCGGTTAATCGGGCGCGAGCCTGCCGCAGCGTGCAGCGCGCGCGGTCGAGCCGCCGGGGAATCCTCAAATGCGGAGCCGTCAGCCTGATCCACTTCGTACGGGCATTGTGCAGGTGGGTAAAGATTGCCGCGATGGTGCGGACATTGCCGGGCGGCTGCGCTCTCCAGGCGGGCGCAAGCTCTTCGATCAGAATCTGGTTGATGCGCTCGCTCGCGGCGAAGATGCGAGCGGCGGACCGGCCAAGCGGATTGCGAGCATTTTGCGGGCGGGTAGTCATGGCGGCATGCTCCTTGGCGCAATCATACGTCGGCGCCGCGGGCACTCAGAACGAATCTCGAATGAGATAACGGGCGCGCGATTGCCGCGAAGAGACACACGTCCGTCTCGCTGGCCGGAGGCCCAGAGTAGGAGGCCGCGACACGGCTGCGCTTGCTTCGCTATCGCTCGTTATTTTCTATTCGCTCGACTCTTTGTGATGCAAGTCCGTACAGATGTCGATGGCGTTCGTGGGATCGATTGCGCCATTGCCTTCCTGTATGTGCTGGATCTTGCCCTGCTTGTCGACGACAAAGGTGGTGCGATTGGCAAACTGAAATTGGTCGTTCAGGATGCCGTATTCTTTGGAGACTTGCCGGGTCATGTCGCTCAGAAGCGGGAATTTCACTCCGATTTTTTCAGCGAAGGCGGCGTTGGAGGGGGGAGCATCAATGCTGATGCCGAGGACCGCGGTGTCTTTGAGGTCGATCTTGCCCGAGTCGATACCAGACTGGTATGCCTGAAGTTCTTTCGTTCAACCACCGGTGAAGGCAAGAACGTAGAAGGCCAATATAACGTTCTTTTTGCCGCGGAAATCGCTCAGCTTCACGGTTTGTCCCTGGTCGCTGCGCAAGGTGAAATCGGGCGCCACGTCCCCAACCTTAAGGAAGGTGTGAGCGATTTCAGGCTTCGGCTGCTGCTGGGCCCGAGCGGCGGGCAGAGTGAAAAATCCGGCAAGGAGCAGGGCCAACACGAGGGGGAGGATTCGCTTCGTCATGTTCCATCCTTTCTTTTCTTTTTTGCGTTTCGCGAAACTCCAACGTTTTGAAGTATACACGCCGGAGCGAAGGCGGGCCGACAGCGGCTTCCCTTAGGATCTTCAGACTGAGTGTTTGCGAGCGCGGCAATCAGAGGCAGAACGCGCCGGAAATCCGATCACGCGATCTCGTCGAAAGGGGTCAGGTCTGGAATGCCGCTTCACTTTCCGCATGGCGTCCATTGCCTTCCACCTTGAAGCGCCCGACGAGCTCGCGCATCTGCGTCGACATCTCGGCCAGTTGCTGCGCGGCCTTGCTCGAGTCCGTCGCGCCGGACGATGTGCTCTGCGCAGCCCGCGCGACTCCCGTGATGTTTTTGGCCACTTCGTCGGAACCTTTGGCGGCTTCCGTCAGGTTGCGGGACATCCCCGACGTTGTCGCGGATTGCTCTTCGACCGCGGTGGCGATCATGCCCGAAATGTCGTTCACCTTGCCGATGATTCCACCGATCCGCGAGATCGCGTCTACCGCTCCCTTCGCATCACTCTGAATAGCCGAAATCAGCCTCGCGATATCTTCGGTGGCCTGGGCGGTTTGCTTGGCCAATTCCTTCACTTCATTCGCCACGACGGCGAAGCCCTTGCCCGCTTCGCCCGCCCGAGCGGCTTCGATCGTGGCATTCAGGGCCAGCAGGTTGGTTTGCTGCGCGATTGCCGTGATCACTTTGATGACCTGCCCGATCTGCGAGCTTGATTCGCCTAGCTGAGCCACCGTCGCATTGGTTGCCATGGCCGCTTTGAGCGCTTCGCCCGCCACGCGCGCGGCTTCGCCCGCGTTCTTGGCGATCTCGTTGACGGTCGCGCTCATCTCCTCCGTGCTGGTCGCCGCGGCTTGCAGGTTCCGGTCCACTTCCTCGGTGGCCGTAGAAACGGCGCTCGCCTGGACCGAAGTTTCCTCGGAATTCGCGGCTATCTCCCGGCTCGTGGCCGAAAATTCCTCGCTCGCGGACGCAACGTGCTGCGCATTTTCCGTGAGGGAGGCGATCACGCCGCGCAGATTCGCCTGCATTTTGTTTACGGCTGTTGCGAGTTCTCCCAACTCGTCGCGGCTCGCGTATTTGATTTCGGCTCCCGTCAAGTCACAGGCGGCGATGGCTTCGGCGCGTTCGAGAACGATGCGGATTCCTCGCGTCAGCCTGCCGCTCAATCGGGTGGCCCCGAAAAGCGCCAGCGCCGACATCACGATCAGCGCCACGATGGTCGTCCGCCGCGCGGAAGCCGCCGATCCGGCGATCTGTTTCTGCCGGGCGGCGTAGGCTTTCTGGAGTTCGTCGACGATCTCATCGATCAGGTCCGTCGGCGGGCGATCCTGGCCTTTCACCATTTTGTCGACCGTTGCAAAGTCCTTTCCCTTCGACGCGCGGAACACTTCGAGCCCCGCTCGATAATGGTCGCCCAGCGTCTTGTGCGCGGTTGCAAAGTCCCGCAGTTTCTCGCGCACGTCGCTTTCCGTAGTGACGCTCTCCAATCGGGAGGCAAGGTCGTCGACTTGCTTCTCGAGCGAGAAAAACTCGTCGCTGTATTTCGCGAGGCTGGCCGGATCGCTGCCCCTCAGCAAGATGTCCTTCCACGCCTGCACTTGTTTCTTGAAGGTCACTTGCATCTGCCGCGAGAGCTCGACCTCGGCCACCTCATGGGCAAGAAGAGAGTTGTAGTCCCTCTCCAAAGCCGCCGAACGAAACATGGCAAACGTGGCCGCCGCCACGCCCACCAGCAGAGCCCCAGCCATCGCCAGGTTGATTTTTCCCGTGATTCTCATTTTTCCCCCTGCTCGCCGTTTCCCGACTCCGGCACCCACACAAGTTCCGTTCTCTTCTGTAAGTAAGTTCGTCCTTTCTCAGAAAATCTTTACTTGGCAGCAACCAAGAATTTCCTGGAGGCTTGGCTCCGCCTGGGAACGGCGGCGGGTGCCGGCACGGGCGTTTTCCGCAAGTTTGCGATTCTCGCAAGACCGCGCTCGGGTAAAGGTTGACTTTTCGATCCACGCCGCGTAGTTTGCGCCCATGTTGAGGCACAGTTACCTGGCGTGGATTGCAGTCCCGATTCTCCTTTTCCTCGGTGCGATCAGCCAAAACAAGCTCCTCGACGACTCGACGCTGCGAAGCGCCGATCGCGACACGAGCAACTGGCTGATGTACGGGCGGACGTACGACGATCACCGGTTCAGTCCGCTGAATCAGATCAACGAGCAGACGGTCGATAAGCTTGGCCTCGCCTGGAGCAGGGAATTCAATACCACGCGAGGTTTGGAAGCGACGCCGCTTGTGGATGACGGCGTGATCTACGCCACCGGCGATTGGAGCGTGGTATACGCGATCGATGCGAAGACGGGAGAGCTTCGCTGGACCTACGATCCCAAGGTGCCGCGCGCGCGAGCTTTATTCATCTGCTGCGACGTGGTGAATCGCGGCGTCGCGCTCTACAAGGGTAAGGTCTACGTGGGAACGCTCGACGGCCGCCTGATCGCTCTCGACGAACATTCCGGCGCTCCGGTGTGGTCGGTATCGACGGCGGACAGTGCTACGAAGGCGTACGCGATTACCGGCGCACCGCGCATCGCCAAGGGAATGGTGATCATCGGCAACGCGGGCGCGGAATTTGGCGTGCGCGGATATATTTCGGCGTACGACGCCGAAACCGGAAAGATGGCCTGGCGCACGTACACGGTGCCGGGCGACCCATCGAAGGGTTTCGAATCGAAGGCCATGGAAAGCGCCGCGAAAACATGGAGCGGCAAATGGTGGAAGACGGGCGGCGGCGGCACGGTCTGGGAAGGGATCGTCTACGATCCTGAACTCGACCTGCTGTACTTCGGCACGGGCAACCCCACGGCCTGGTACCGGTCGCTTCGCGGCGGAGGCGACTGCCTCTATACGGCTTCGATCGTGGCCGTGCATGCGAGCAACGGCGAAATCGCCTGGCATTTCCAGACCACGCCCGGGGACAACTGGGACTACGACGCCACGGCCCCGCTGGTGCAGGCCGACCTGACGATCGGCGGGCGCGCGCGAAAAGTGATCATGCAGGCGAATAAGAATGGATTCTTCTACGTCCTCGATCGCGCGACGGGAGAATTTATTTCGGGCACGGCATTCGTCAACGAGATCACATGGGCTACGGGGCTCGATCCCAAAACCGGCCGGCCCATTGAAACGAAGACGGCCTACGAAGGCATGAAGGCCGTGATCGTCTCGCCCAGCCCGGACGGCGCGCACAACTGGAATCCCATGTCGTTCAGCCCGGCGACGGGGCTTGTCTATTTACCGGGAAAAGTGGGCACGCACATGTTGCACGCGCCCGACGCAAACTGGAAATACGATCCCGACGATCTGAATATAGGCATGGACAACGTGTACGATGGCCCGATGAACGCCAAACTGGCTTCTCTGCCGCCTCCAACGGGAGAGCTGGTGGCGTGGGATCCGGTGCGGCAGCGCGCGGCCTGGCGCGTGAAGTATCCTGTGGCGGAGGGCGGCGGAACTCTTGCGAGCGCAGGCAATCTGGTGTTTCAAGGACGCGCGGACGGAATCTTCGCCGCCTATCGCGCCACAGACGGCAAGCAATTGTGGACATTCGACGCGGGCACGGGAATCATCGCGGCTCCTGTGACTTACGAGATTGATGGCGCGCAGTACGTGACCGTGCTGGCGGGATGGGGCGGGACCGCCGGATTGTTCAACGCGCCGGGCTCGGGCCCGGTAAAGCCCGGGTACGGACGGATTCTTACATTCAAGCTCGGCGGCACCGCCATTCTTCACGCGCGCCCTTATGGCCACACGAATCCTCCGCCGATGCCTTCGATCAGCGTCAACGCGTCGCCGGAAGTGGTGCATCAGGGAGCGCTGCTCTACGGCGGCAACTGCGCGCATTGCCACGGAATCAACGCCGTGGCAGGGATCGTGCCCGATCTCCGTTATGCGAATACGAGGGTGCTCGAAGGGTTCGACGGCATCGTTCTCGGCGGAAGCCGCGCCTCGCTGGGAATGCCTTCGTTCGCGAAAATCCTGACCGCCGAGCAAGTGCATGCGATCCGAGCCTACATCATTTCGCGGATTCGCGAATCGGCGAAACCGGCGGCGAGCCCGAGCAAGCAGTGAGACCGCGTTCATCAAGCATTTGGGCAGCACGTGTGAAGCGTTAATAGCGCTGCACCTGCATCCTTCGCTGCATCTCTTCCGGGATCATTTCCTTCTTGAGCGTGCTGATTCCGTGATCTGTTCCGGCGCGAAATTGACCCGCCTCATCGGCGCGCCTATACTTTTCATCAGAGCGGAGTTTCGCAGCGGCCGGCCTTGCGCATTGGGCCGCGCGCACCTGCTTTCGGAGACACCGAGGCAACGATGCCTGAGCGCGGGACCGCGGCCGTCAATCGCGAAGTTTTTCAAAACGCCTATGCGGGAAGCGCGCCCTGGGATATCGGCAAGCCGCAGGCTGCGCTTTTGGCGGCAGCCGACCGGATTGGCGGCTCGGTGCTCGACGTCGGCTGCGGCACCGGGGAACACGCGCTGTTCTTTGCGGGGAGAGGCTGCAAGGTGACCGGCATCGATTTCCTCGAGCCGCCGATCGTCGCAGCCCGGCAGAAGGCGGCGCAACGCGGGCTGGGTGTCACGTTTCTGGTCGCCGACGCGCTGAAATTGCGTGAGTGGACCGAGCGCTTCGACAACGTGCTCGATTCGGGGCTGTTTCACGTGTTCGACGATGACGGGCGCGCCCGGTACATCGAAGGCCTCACGACCGTGACGAAGCCCGGCGGGCGGCTGTTTCTGCTGTGCTTCAGCGACAAGACACCGGGAAGCGAGGGGCCGCGACGCGTGACGGAAAAAGAGTTGCGCGATTCTTTCGCCGATGGCTGGGAGATCGAATCGATCGAGGCGTCGCGATTTGAGGTGCGTCCCGATGCGAAGCCGCGTTTCGAGGGCGGGGAACCCAAGGCCTGGTTCCTGATCGCGAGACGCAGCGCCTGATAGGAGATTCGCCATGGAAAATCCAAATCCCGTGATCCTAAGCGCCGTTCGCACGCCGATCGGCAAATTCATGGGCGGGCTTGCGCCGCTTACCGCGACCGAACTGGGCGCGCGCGTGGTGGCCGAATCCGTGCGCCGCGCGGGCATCGAGCCGGGGCAAGTGGACGAAGCGATTCTGGGCAATGTGGTGCAGGCGGGGCTGGGGCAGAATCCCGCGCGACAGGCGGCGCTCAAAGGCGGGCTCGATCCGCGCGTCGCCGCGATGACGATCAACAAAGTATGCGGATCGGGGCTGAAGGCGGTCGGGCTCGCGGCGCAGGCCGTGGCGCTGGGCGAATCGGAGATTGTGGTGGCGGGCGGGATGGAGTCGATGTCGAACACGCCGTACCTGATGAAGGGCGCACGCGCCGGATTTCGGCTCGGCAACGCCGAACTGCTCGACTCGATGATCACCGACGGCCTGTGGGACGCGTACGAAGATTTCCATATGGGCATGACGGCGGAGCTGGTGGCTGAAAAATATGGCATCACGCGCGCCGAGCAGGACTCCTACGCGTTCGAAAGCCATCGCCGCGCGGTGCATGCGATCAAGTCGTGCTTCGTGAGCGAGCAGATCGTGCCGATCGAAATTCCGCAGCGCAAGGGCGCGTCCGTGATCATCAAGACGGACGAATCGCCGCGCGAGGATACTTCGCTCGAGGCGCTGGCGAAGTTGAAGCCCGCGTTCAAGAAGGAAGGCGGCACGGTGACCGCCGGGAATGCTCCGGGCACGAATGACGGCGCCGCGGCGCTGGTGGTGACGAGCGAGCGCACTGCCGCGCGGCTCGGCAAGCAGCCGATGGCGCGGATCGTCGCGCAGGCCGTGAGCGGCGTCGAGCCGAAGTGGGTGATGATGGCGCCGGTGGAGGCGGTCGAAAAGCTGCTGGCGAAAACGGGCTGGGACCGCGACAAGGATGTCGATCTCTATGAATTGAACGAGGCGTTTGCCGTAGCGGCGATCGCGGTGACGCGACAGCTCAAACTCGATCCCGCGAAGGTGAATGTGAATGGCGGCGCGGTGGCGTATGGCCATCCGATCGGGGCATCGGGTGCGCGGATTTTGGTGACGCTGCTCTACGAATTGCAGCGCCGCAACCTGAAGCGCGGCATCGCTGCGCTGTGCCTCGGCGGCGGCAACGCCGTGGCGCTCGCCGTCGAGCGCCCCTGACCTCTAGGTAGCGGTAGTCGATGCTGCCGTGCTCCCGTTTGCGGCGAGATCGTGGCCGCAGAATGGGCAGAACTTGTCGTTTTCGACGACTTCGCGCTTACAGTTTGGGCACGACGGATGCAAGTCGCAGCGGCACGTGGGGCAGAAGTTGAAGCGCGGCCCGACCATCGCGCCGCACTTGGGGCAGGTGTAGGGGAGCGGGTCGCGAGCCAGAAAATAGATGATGAATCCAAGGGCCATGTACGCGGGCATCAGGATGATGCACAGTATCGTCCACAGAGCCGCATTCATCCCGCGCCGCTTGGCGTCGCGATTCACGTAACCGAGCAGCAGAAACCACGGAAACGAGAAAACGGCGAAGAGCGTAATCAGCCCCGCCAGGGCCAGAGACGACAGCACGGGCCGGTCGCTGTACGGCCAGATGACACCGTTATTCGCGACGCCGTAGAGATTGATCAGCAGCGCGAAGATCTGCGCGATCACGAAGATGACGCTCAGCGTGACGACGATCCACTTGGGAATCACCTTCAGCTCATCGCGAAAGCGCCAGCGCTCATTCTTGCGCCGCAATCGAATCAACCGCATGCGTTCGTTCCAGGCGTTGCTGATGCCTCCACCCGATTGCGATTCCTTGCCGTTCATGGTTCCTCGCTCTCCGCTTTCCATTGTCCGCGCACGCATGCCTCTTCAGTACGGTTCCTGATCCCACTCTCTTTTTCGGCTGGCAAGCACGGCGCCCGCGGCCAATAGCGCCGGAACTGCCCACCAGAGCACGAATCCGAGCACCCAGAGCGGCTTCGGTATGTCGGCGTGCTTGCCAAGCCATGCGAAGCCCCGCCACACCCACGGAGCCGAAGCCACTCCCAGCGCCCAGGAAACGCCGCTGACGGCCCAGAGCAGCTTCCGCCCGGCGCCGCGCTCGTGCAGTTCATCGGCTCGCAGGCGGACGCTCATTTGCGCGCGCCTCGCAAGCCCGCGCGGCAATTCGATCCGCGTGCTTCGCAGCGAAGCCAGCGCGCGCTCCGTTTCTCCCGCGGCGCGAACGCACGCGTCGCAGCCGCGGAGATGCTCCGCGAGCCACATGCGGTCCGCGTCCGCGAGAATTCCCTCGACGCGCTCCCGATCGATCAGGCGCCTGGCGCGCGCATGCATGTCTTCGGTCATATTCGTCCCTCCGGCAGCATTTCGCGCAACGCCTCGATGCCGCGATAGAGCCGCGACTTCACCGTCGAAATCGGCGCGCCCGTGATCGACGCAATCTCTTCGAGCTTCATTTCCTCCTGGAAGCGCAGCATCAGCACCTCGCGGAAGACGGCCGGCACGCGGCCGAGCAGCACCTGCACCGTGGCGTCGCTCTGCTGCTGGACGGCGCGCTCGAACGGCGATTCCTCGGCAACGGCGGCCGGCTCGAATGCGGGCGCGTCGTCGGCGGGCGCCATCAATTCGTCGAGGCTGCTGGGCTTCTTCTTGCGCTGCCAGTCGATCACCAGGTTTCGCGCGATGGTGAAAAGCCAGGCCTCGAATTTCCATTTGCCGTTGTACTGATGGGAGCGCTCGAGGACGCGCATCCACGTTTCCTGAAAGAAATCCTCGGCATGCTCGCGATTGCCGGTGAGGTAGACCAGATAGCGGAACAGGCGGTATTGATACTCCTCGATCAGACGGTCGAGCAGATCGGGATCGCGGCGATTCAGGCCGCGCGCGAGAGACTGCGTATCGTCTTCAAGCATCGTGGAGAATAGAAGCCCCGCCCGCCCTGCACCCCAGGGCATGGTCGACCTGTTTGCCGTCGCGGTTGCGAATATGGCGCCCATTCTACTTGGTATACGTGCGCGGCTGCCAAAAAGACGCATGGCTTGGCGCCGAGCTGGGGGCGGTGGCTGGCGCAAAACGCCCCTTTGGGGTAAGAATTGCAAGCCGAGTATGTTTTGCCCGATCTGCAAGACCGAATATCGTCCCGGATTCACGAAGTGCGCGGATTGCGGTGTCGCCCTCGTGGACCACTTGCCCGCTGGCGGCGCGCCCGGTGACAAGGATGCCCCCAGAGATTCCGAGGGCCGCGAGCTACTTTGGAGTGGGCTCTCGGCGAAGCTTTACGAGGCCATTCGCGACGCGCTCGATGACGCCGGCATTGCGCACACCGATGTAGAGAAAGAATTCGGCGTCTTGCCAACCTTCGCGCAGAGTGCGCAGCTCATTTGGATCGACCCGCGCGTCCGTGACGCCGCCCAATCCATCCTGCATCGGGTGGTCGCCGATAATGATTCCGAGGGCGCGGACCAAGGAGATTCGAATTCGGACCATTTGGCATGGATGGATCCCTTCAAGACTCGTCACGGCCTTTATAAGGCGCAGTCGGACGTAACGGCGCCCGAAGAAAGCGCGGAACCGGACGAATCCGCTGGATACGCCGAGTTGCCGCCGGATGATGCGCCAGAGAATTTCGATCCTGAGGGCGCGACCTCGCAGGTCTGGGCCGGTGAAGATATGGAGACGGCGGAATTCCTGAAGGATAGCCTGCGCGGCGTCGGCATCGGCTGCGTTGTCAGTGCGGACGGCGCCAAGGGGCGCGTTCTCGTCCTGCCGGCCGACGAGAAGCGCGCGCGAGAAATCGTCCGCGAAGTTGTGGAAGGCGCGCCGCCCGAATAGCCAGATATGCCCCGATGCGCCACAAAGGCTTTCGGCATCATCTTGCTCGCTCTCGTTTTCGGCATGTCGAGCCACGCCGACGATTCCGCCGTTTCCGTTGCTGAGGGCGGCGTCCGCCTGAGCAGGGAAGCGCGTATTTCGATGGAGAAGGAGGTCCTTCGGATCAGCGACAAAACCGTCGCGGTCGACTTCGATTTCCTGAACGAGTCGGACTCCGACATCACGACGGAAGTCGGATTTCCCATCCCGCCATACAAGTTCGGCCAGTGGGGAGACCCCGGGTGGCGCAGAGATTTTCCGGATTTCCGCGTTTGGGTTGACGGGCGCGAAATAAAATATCAGACGGACGTTCGGGCGAAGCTCGATGGAAAAGACTATACGGACCTGCTCCGAAAACTGGGCTTTGAGATCGACTTCGCGCTGAACGACGGCAATGACGATCTGACGGCTCGATTGGAGAAGACCTTTGTGGGTCTTTCGGCTTCGGACCAGAGCCGTCTGCTGAGCCTCGGGCTCGTGAAGCCGGAGCGCAGCTACCGGGATTTTGCGTGGACCGTCTACAAGGAGTACCACTGGACGCAGACTTTTCCCGCGCACAGGATGATCCACATCCGGCACGAATACGCGCCCGAAGTCGGGTTCCAGCCCGCCGAACTAGGCGAACTTCAAACCAAATTCAGCGACGCGTGCATCGACCAGCCGCTTGAGAATCGGCTGAGGGCCGACGTCGCAGGAAGAACGGCGGGCGAGGGACGGTACGTCTACCTCGAATGGGTGGATTACATCCTCACTTCCGCAAACACCTGGAAGACGCCCATTAGATCGTTCGAGCTGATCGTGGAAAAACCGGAGCCGGACAAGGATCATCACCACTATTACGCCAGCTTCTGCTGGAGCGGCAAAATCGAGCGACGAGACGCGGGGCATTTTGTGGCGCGCGCCAGCAATTTCGTCCCACGGCACGAGCTGAGAATCTATTTCTTGCCGGCGGAGTAAGGCCGGAGCTTCGTTCGGCGCTTCGCTTCCTTTGTCTCCTCCACTTCGTTTATCATCGTCGCCATCATGTCTGTCGAATCAATCAAAACCGTTGCGGTGCTTGGCGCGGGGACCATGGGCAATGGGATCGCGCATGTGTTCGCGCGCGCGGGGTATCGCGTGCTGCTGCGCGATGTCGATAAGGGCGCGCTCGACCGCGGCCTTGAAACCATCGGCAAGAATCTCGACCGCGAAGTGAAGAAGGGCAAACTCACCGACGGCGATAAATCCGCCGCCCTCGCGCGCATCCAGCTGGTGACCGATACGGTGCCGCTGGTGGGCGCTGATTTCGTGGTCGAGGCCGTGCCCGAAGTGCGCGATCTGAAGATTCGCGTGCTCAAGGAAGTCGACCCGCTGCTTGGCCCCGGCGTGATCCTCGCGAGCAACACTTCCTCGATTTCGATCACCGAGCTGGCAGCGCATACGCGCCGCCCCGACCGCTTCATCGGCATGCACTTCATGAATCCCGTGCCGGTGATGGTGCTGGTCGAGGTGATCCGCGGGTTGGCGACGAGCGATGCCACCTCCGGCACGACGATGTCGCTGTGCGAAAAGCTGGGCAAGAACCCGGTGGCGGTGAATGATTCGCCCGGCTTCGTCTCGAATCGCGTCCTGATGCCGATGATCAACGAGGCCGCCTACGCGGTGATGGAAGGCGTCGCCACCCCCGAAGCCGTCGACGCAGTGATGAAGCTTGGCATGAACCATCCGATGGGGCCGCTCGAGCTGGCCGATCTCGTCGGGCTCGATGTGTGTGTCGATATCCTCGACGTCCTGCAGAAGGGCCTCGGCGATCCGAAGTACCGCGCGTGCCCGCTGCTGCGCAGATACGTCGCCGCAGGCTGGCTCGGCCGCAAATCCGGCCGCGGCTTTTACGGGTACTAGATTGCGAGTGGGATGGCTCTGGTGAAAAGCGGATCCTCAGCGAAAGCACTCGGCTATGCCAGTCTTGGCGGCTCGCTTTCGTTTTATATTTTGGGGGCTCTACGCCTTATACCTGGCTTCCCTGGGATTGATCTTTCCTTCAATCGTTGGGTCGCAATTTGGGCTGTGAGCATCGTGCTCGCCTTCGTCGCCGCCGCAGTCGGTTCACGACGGTGGGTTTGGGCCGCTTTGTTGCCCCTAGCGACCTTCTTTTTCGTGAACATACTTCTGAACCGACAGGAGCTACGCTGAAATCTCAGCAATTGTCCTTTGCTTTTTCTTCGCCTCGTGCTAATATGCGCTTCCAGAAATGAATCAATCGGCCCACGAACACTCTGCTAGAATCGGGCCGCTCGCCGTGGCGAGACCTAAACGAACTTCCCTTGAGGTGTCTATATGAACGACGAAAAAGCTAAGAATCTCGATCTGGCAATCTCGCAAATCGAAAAGCAATACGGCAAAGGCTCGATCATGCGCCTGGGCAGCAAAGACGTGCTGGTGCCCGTCAGCGTGATCCCCACCGGCTCGATCTCGATCGACGCGGCGCTTGGCGTGGGCGGCTTTCCGCGCGGGCGCGTGGTCGAAGTGTACGGCCCGGAATCGGGCGGCAAGACGACGCTCACGCTGCATGTGATCGCCGAGGCCCAAAAGCTTGGCGGCATCGCGGCCTTCATCGACGCGGAACACGCGCTCGATCCCGTCTACGCGCGCAAGCTCGGCGTGGACGTCGATAATCTTCTGGTGTCGCAGCCGGACAACGGCGAGCAGGCGCTCGAAATCGCCGAAGCTCTGATCCGGTCGGGCGGTGTGGACGTGGTGGTAGTCGATTCGGTGGCGGCTTTGGTGCCAAAGGCCGAGCTCGAAGGCGAAATGGGCGAGCCGCAGATGGGTTTGCAGGCGCGGCTGATGTCGCAGGCGCTGCGCAAGCTCACCGCGATCGTCTCGAAATCGCGCACCTGCCTGATTTTCATCAATCAGATCCGCGAAAAGATCGGCGTGATGTTCGGCAATCCCGAGACGACCACGGGCGGGCGCGCGCTGAAATTCTACGCTTCGATCCGCGTCGATATCCGGCGCATCCAGTCGATCAAGGAAGGCGACCGGGTGGTCGGCTCGCGCACCCGCGCCAAAGTGGTGAAGAACAAAGTGGCCGCGCCCTTCCGCGAGGCCGAATTCGACATCATCTACGGTGAGGGCGTCTCGCGCGAGGGCGACCTGCTCGATCTCGGCGTGATGAAAAATATCCTCGAGAAGTCCGGCACGTGGATTTCCTACAAGGGCGAACGCCTTGGACAAGGACGCGAGAACGCGCGCCTCTTCCTGCGCGAGCACACGGACATTCGCGACAAGATCGAGCACGAGCTGCGCAAGTCGCTCGGGCTCGTGGCGCTTTCAGCGGCCGACGCCAAGAAAGAGGCTGCGGCTGATGGCGATAAGGCGCCGGTGAAGGCTGCTGCCGCGGGACAGGCGCGCGCCGCCGGGCGGTAGTTACTTCTAGCCAAAATCATGCGAAGGATCCGTGCGAACTAGCGCACAGGTCCTTCGCGGCAAACCCTCGGAATGCGGGAGCTTGCTCCCGCTGTTGTGCGGCGAGGCTTGCCTCGCCGTCAACCGAGGGCGCCATTTATCGCCGAGGCGCGAACACCGCGAAGCGAGCTTCGCGGACAAAGGGCGGCGGCAAGCCGCCGCACTCCACGCGGGATGAGAGCAACGCCTCGTGGGAAGGTAGGTTTCGGCCTTGCTTCTGCACAGGGACTACGGGGCGGATTCGAAGGCGCGGAAGCGGCGCTCGAGTTCCCATTGTGCGTGGGCCTTCTCGCTGTGCGCGAGGAAATCCGCGCACTTCGCCGATGGCTTATCCGCGCCAAGGCTATCGCGCGAGCAGGCGGCCACGGTCTCGCCGAACGAATCGGGCGCATGCCACAGGCTCTCGCCCGGCAGGAAATCGTGCTCCATGTCGGTGCGGACCATCTGCTTCAGGTCGGCATAGTGCAATCCGTAGGTTTCGACCGCGCGAACGTATTCGTGCGTGAGATCGATGCGCGAGACGCCTTCATCGTCGGTTGAAAGCGCGACCGGCACACCATATCTGCGATAGACCGGGAGGGGATGATCTTTTCCTGTGATGCCGAGGATCACATCGTTGCTGGTGAGATTGATTTCGACCATCACGTGCTTCGCCGCCATTTCCCGCAGCAAATCGTAGGGACGATCCTCGTACATCACATCGACGCCGTGCCCGATGCGCTCGGCGTGCGCCACTTCGACAGCCTGCCGAATGTGGCAGCAGAGGCCTTCATACGGGACGAGGCCGGGCGCGAGCTCGCCCGCGTGGAGGCTGATGTGCACCTTGGGGTATAGCGTGTGGAGAAATCCGACCATGCGCATTTGCAGCGCGTAGTCGCGCATGGAAATGTAGCCGTCCTCGGGCATCACAAAATTGATGCCGACGATGCGCGGATCGGCCGAGGCGGTTTCAAATCCCAGCAGAGCCTGCGCGAATACCTGTTCCTTCGGGAAGCCGCGCAGCACCTGATAGAGATAGCGGATTTCGACGCGGCAGGCAGGTGCCGCGTCCGGCTGGCCGCAATGCTCGATTTCGCGGCGGCCGTTTTCGGCTTCGGCGATTTCGCCCCGGGCGACGGCGACATCGTTGCGCAGCCCGCGAGCGAGGAGTTCATCGCGGAGCTTCGAGAAATCGTCATTCCAGCCAACCGCTTTCGAGAGTTCGATCGTGTGATCGAAATTCGGCGTGTGCATCAGCTCGAGGTATTGCTCGTTCTGCGCGGCTGCGCGCGTCGCGATTTCATTCACCCATTCGCCGAGGTGGCGCGTGCTGAGGATGTCGAATTTGTCGAAGCTGTCGAAGAAATGGTCGTGGCCGCTCGTGCCGGTAACGGGCACGAAGGTGCGCATCGAGAAAGCGTCGACGAGCGCGTCGTAAAGGTGCTGATCGTCAAGGGCGCGCGACGCGGGCACCTGGCCGTCGGCGCAGCTCGCCGTGAGCGAAGTGTCCGAAGGGCGCGGCTTGACGAACGAATGCGAAAGAATGTCGATGCAGAGGCCGTCGTCGGCGCCATCTTTGATGAAGGTTTCGGCGTAGACCGCGCCTGTGAGGTGCACGTGCAGATCGGCGCCCTTGGGCATGCGGTAGAGGAAAGCGTAGAGGTCGAGCGGGTTCTCGCGCGCGGCTGCGAGCGACCGTTCGGCGCGCTGCTCGCCGGCAGTCTGTTGCGCGGACTTGCGAACGACGCCTTGCGCCGCTATGCATGCGGCGAGGAGGAGAACGAAAATGCTGGCCCACGTCAGACTGCGGCTCGCCTGCACCGATCTCATTCGCTCTCTCCGGCCTGGTTTCCGGGCCGCCTGGCCCACGGCGCCTACAAATGGGGAAACTCTAGGATAACCGAATTTTTTGAGCGCTCATCAAAGTTATTGACGCCCTCCACAGAGCCGCGCTACATACTTGGCTGCAAAAGTTCCCTTCGGCGTCGGACCGGGTATCCGAAGCCGTGGAGCCGGCATGTTCCTCGAGAAAAAGTGGTTTTGTGCGGCTGCGCTGGCATTGCTGATAGCGCTCGTAACGACGTCCGCCGCCGCGCAGGACCGAAAGTCCACTCCAGCGCCATCGGGATTCCCGATGGGCCCTTCGGGGCACGTCGATAGTTTCACGGCGTCGCCCGGAGCGATCCTGCCGGGGCAGTCTGCGTGGCTCACTTGGGCGGCCGTGAATGCGGACGACACGCACATGGACCAGTGCGTTGGAATCGTGCCGACTCGCGGAATGAAGATGGTCACGCCCAAGGCGACGACCACCTACACGTTCACTGCGGCCGGACGCGGCGGCACGGGCAAGGCATCGGTGACCGTGGTGGTGGCCGGCACCACGCCGATTTCGCCCGAGGAAGGCAATAAGGGCTGCCCTGCCGAAACGATTGCGGAGATAGATGGGCATCCGGATCTCTCGGGCGTCTACATCGGAGGATTCGGGATCGGCATGCGGACGAATCCGGTGCTGAAGCCGGGCGCGGACAAGTATCGCATCGTGGAAGACCCGAACGATCTCGGGCAGGGCGCGCTCTGCGTGCCGCCGGGCGTGCCCGGAGCGACGATGCAACCTTATCCGCTGCAGATCATACAGAAGCCGCACCTTGTGGTGATTTTGTACGAAGCGTACAACCTGTTTCGCATTATTCCGCTCGACGGGCCGCATCCCGCCGATCTCGATCCCACGTGGATGGGAAATTCAGTGGGGCACTGGGAGGGGAATACGCTCGTCGTCGACGTGACCGGGTTCAACGACAAGACGGACATTGCGAGCTTCCGTCATACGAGCTCGTATCATGTAGTCGAACGATACACGCGTACGTCCTATGATACGGTGACGTACACCGCGACGATCGACGATCCGAACGTTTTTGCCGGGCCCTTCACGATGGGCGGTCCGCTGCATCTGCATCCGGAATGGCAGATTCAGGAATACGTGTGCGAAGAGAACAACCAGGACGATCGGCTTCTGCAAGATAAGAAATAGGAACGACACAGGGCAGCTCGAATGCAGTTGAGCGGGGAGACGAGGACCGAATGCCGACGAATGCCGGAGGAGGACTCGAAGGAGTGGTGGCAGCGCGGACGCGCTTGAGCCACGTCGATGGGCAGAACGGCGTGCTGATCGTCGGCGGCTACGAGATCGAAGATCTTGCGGGCCACGTGGGTTTCGAAGGCGCGGCGCACCTGCTCTGGCGCGGCCATTTGCCCGATCGCGCGGAACTTGCCAAGCTTTCCGCGGAGATGGCCGGGCTGCGAGAGTTGCCGCCGCTCACTCTTGAAGTGCTGCGCGCGGCAAA